>JADMIO011621078.1_pt1 | contig 56713 bp, 50 predicted proteins | sample 8958161 | NCBI WGS metagenome assembly JADMIO01 (sample SAMN16585339, study PRJNA669376) | soil metagenome | isolation source: Crop rotation soil | place: USA: Cullars Rotation, Alabama | collected 2011
GCGCCGCCACCCGACGAAAAGGAGCGCTATGTTCCGTCGGGTGTGCCGGGTGGCCGGGCGCCGCATCTGTGGATCGATGGCGGCCGGTCCGCCGGCCATTCGCTGTTCGACCGGCTGGGTCGTTATTTCACATTGCTACGTTTGGACCGGTCCGCGGAGACGGCGCCGCTTGAAGCCGCGGCGCGACGCGCCAGCGTGCCGCTGGCGCTGCTCGATGTCGAAGCGCCGCGGGCCAGGGAGCTTTATGGCCGCAAGCTCGTCTTGGTCCGGCCCGACCAGCACATCGCCTGGCGCGGCGACGAATTGCCGCGCGACGTGGATCGCTTGATCGCCACGGCGGTCGGGCGATAGTACGGACAATCGCACGTCAACGAACAAACCACCGGGAGCAACGCATGACCCTCGCACGCCGAAATTTCCTGCGCCTCGCCGGCGCCGCCGCTCTCGCCTTGCCGCGCCCCGCCCTGGCGCTGGACTATCCGACCCGGCCGGTGCGCATCGTGGTGCCGTTCCCGCCCGGCGGCGCAGCGGATATCACTGGCCGGCTGATGGGCCAGTTCATGTCGGAGCGGCTCGGCCAACCGTTCGTGATCGAGAACAAGCCCGGTGCCGGCTCCAACATCGGCACCGAGGCGGTGGTCAGCGCGCCGCCCGATGGCTACACCCTGCTGCTGATCAACGCCGGCAACACCATCAACGCCACGCTCTACCAGCACCTCAACTTCGATTTCGCCCGCGACATCGTGCCGGTCGGCAGCATCGTGCGGGCGCCGCACGTCATGTTCGTGACGCCGTCGTTCCCGCCCAAGACCGTGGCCGAGTTCATCGCCTACGCCAAAGCCAACCCGGGCAAGGTCGATTACGCCTCGGCCGGCACCGGCAACGCCAACCACATCTCGGCGGAGATGTTCAAGATGATGACAGGCGTCGACATGCAGCACGTGCCGTACCGCGGCGGCGCGCCGGCGCTTCTCGACCTGGTCGGCGGGCGCGTGCAGGTGATGTTCGCCGACACGCTGACCGCCGGTCAGCAGCTCAAGGCCGGCACCGTCCGTGCGCTTGCGGTGGCGACGCCGCAGCGCTCGCCGGTGCTGCCCGACGTGCCGCCGATCTCCGACACCGTGCCGGGCTTCGACGCTTCGTCGTGGTGGGGCATCGGCGCCCCGAAGGGCACGCCCAAGGAGATCGTCGACAAGCTCAACGCCGAGATCAACGCCGGCCTCGCCGACGCCAAGATCAAGGAGCGGTTCGCCGCGATGGGCGGGCAGCTTCTCGGCGGCTCGCCGGCCGATTTCGGCAGGATGATCGCGGCCGAGACCGAGAAGTGGGGCAAGGTGATCCGCTTCGCCAACATCAAGGTGGAGTGAGGCAGGGCGGCCGGCGTCATTCCGGGACGGCCCCGCAATCCAGGGCCAAGCCATGGGATGTCGGTCTGAATTCCGGATTCGCGCTGACGCGCGCACCGGAATGACAGTCCGTCACCCCCTGAGCGCGCGGACCTGGAAGGCGGCGACCGGGCGAGAGAAGCCCTTCAAGGGCAGCTCGCCGACATCCTCCTTGTCGATCATGGTCTCGACCACGGCGTGGACCTTGCCGTCGATCAGGATCTGGCCGTCCTTGGCCTCGCCGCACAGCCGCGCGGCGAGATTCACCACCCGGCCGATCGCCGTGTAGTCGAAGCGGCCCTCCGAACTCACCCGGCCGAGCGTGGCGTAGCCGTGGGCGATGCCGACACCGAAGCCGAGATCGTGGCCGAGCTTCTTCCATTTGGCGGCAAGCTCGGTGACGCGGTCGCGCATCTGCACCGCCATCTTGACGCCGCGCTCGCACGGATCGGGGCAGGGCATCGGATCGTTGAAAAGCACCATCAACCCGTCGCCGGCGAAACGCTCCAGCGTGCCCTCGTGGTCGTTGATGATGCCGGCGAGGCCGTCGTGGTACTCGCGCAGCACCGTCATCACCTCCTCGGGCTCGGCGGTCTCGGCGAACGAGGTGAAGCCGCGCAGATCGCAGAACACGATGGTGACGTCCTTGCGGTGGCTATCCAGCAGCTTCTCGCCGCCCGACGACAGCACCAGTTGCGCGATCTGCGGCGACAGGAAGCGCTTGAGGCCCGACATGCGTTCGATCTCGCCGAGCTGCTCGGCGACGCGCGCCTCCAGGCCCTTGTTCATCTCGGTGACCTGGTCGTGGAGCTGCTTCAGCCGCAGCGCCGCCTTGACGCGGGCCACCAGCGCGGTCTGGTCGATCGGCTTGGTCAGATATTCGTCGGCGCCGGCCTCGAGCCCGGTGACCACGTCCTTGGTGTCCGCCTTGGCGGTGCACAGGATGATCGGCATGAACGGCATGGTGGCGTCGCCCTTCAGCCGTTTGCACACCTCGATGCCATCGAGCTTGGGCATCATCACGTCGAGCAGGATTAGGTCGGGCAGGTGCTCGCGGGCGGCGGCCAGCGCCTCCTCGCCGTCGGCGGCCTGCATGAGGTCGTAGCCATGCGCGCCCAGCCGCGTCATCAGGATGTCGCGGTTGGTCTCGTTGTCGTCGACGATCAGGATGCGCGGCGGACTGTGCATGCGGCGATGATCACACCAACAACTTGCGTTTCCGATGACGAGCGGGCTAGGCCGGGAGGTATTCCCGTATCTTCGCCAACAACTGGCGGGGGCTGTAGGGCTTGGTGACATAGGCGTCGCAGCCGGCGTCGCGCGCCTTGCCTTCGTCGCCGCTCAGCGCATAGGAGGTCACCACGATGATCGGGATGTCCTTGGTCGCGGGATTGCCCTTGATCCGGCGGGTGGCCTCGTAGCCGTCCATGATCGGAAGCTGAATGTCCATCAGGATCAGGTCCGGGCGCTCCTTGGCGACGGCGTCGAGCGCCTCCTGGCCGTTCTCGGCCTCGGACATCTCGTAGTTGGCGCTGGACAGCAGGTCGCGCAGGATCTGCCGGTTGTCCTCCTGGTCCTCGACCACAAGAATGCGCTTGCTCATGGCTGCCTCGCCTGCTGTTCGGCCCTGACTGGAAGCGTGAATGAGAAGGTGGAGCCCCGGCCGGCTGCCGATTCTACCCAGATTCTGCCGCCGTGCATCTCGATGATTCGCTTGGAAATGGCCAATCCGAGGCCGGTGCCGCCCTTCTTCTTGGTGGTGGAATTGTCGGCCTGCTGGAATTCCTGGAACAGCTTCTTCTGGTCGGTCTCCGAGATGCCGGGTCCGGTGTCGCAGACCGAGAGGTTGAACGAGCCGTTGGATTGCGAGGCCTTGATCAGCACCTCGCCCTGGTCGGTGAACTTGATGGCGTTACCGACGAGATTGAGCAGCACCTGGGTGAGCCGGCGTTCGTCGGCGCGGCCGGACGGCAGGTCCTGCGGCACGTCGACCTTGAAGGCGAGCTTCTTCTCGGCGGCCAGCGGCTCGACCGCGCTGAACACGGTCTGCACCACCTCCTTCAGCGAATAGTCGCCGAGCGACAGCGTCAGCTGGCCGGCTTCGATCTTGCTGAGGTCGAGCACGTCGTTGATCAGCCCCAACAGGTGCTTGCCGTTGGTGTCGATGCGCTTGAGCACGCCCTGCACCCTCTCGGACGGCGCGCCGTAGACTCCGTCGGCGATCAGCTCGGTGTAGCCCAGGATGGCGTTGAGCGGGGTGCGCAGCTCATGGCTCATGTTGGCGAGAAACTGCGACTTGTGCTGGCTGGCTTCGGCAAGCTGGCGGCTCTTGTCGTGGATCTCTTCGAACAAGCGGACGTTCTCGATCGCGATCGCGGCCTGGTCGGCGAAGGTGGAGACCAGCTCGATCTGCTTGTCGGTGAACGGGCGCACATCCGTGCGGGTCAAGGTCAGCACGCCGACCGCGACGCCCTCGCGCAGCATCGGCACGCCGAGCATCGTGCGGAACTGGCCGAGCCGCTTGGCCTCCTGCCAGGTGTATTCGGGATCGGTCTGCACATCCAGGATATGGACGACCTTGCCCTCCACCAGCGCCCGTCCGGTGCCGCTGCTGCGATTGGCCTCCACCGGCCTGTCCTTGGCGTACTCGATGAATTCGGCCGGGTAGCCGTAAGCGACCGCGCGGTAGAATGTGTCGCCCTTGCGCTGGGTGATGGTGCCCTGCTCGGCGTCGCACAGCCGCGCCGCCGACTTTAGCAGCGTGTCGAGCACGGTCATCAAGTCAAACGTCGAGCGGCTGATGACCTTGAGCACATCGGCGGTGGCGGTCTGCTGGGCGAGCGACTCGCGCAGTTCGTTGAGCAGCCGGGTGTTCTCGATGGCGATCACGGCCTGGTCGCCGAACGTGGTCACCAGCTCGATCTGCTTGCTGGTGAACGGCGTCGCCGCGGTGCGTCCCACGAAGATGACGCCGACGACCTCGTCCTTGCGCCACAGCGGCACACCCAGCCCTGCGCGATAGCCACCCACCTCCTGAGCGCCGGACCAGGTGTATTCCGGATCGGCCAGCACGTCCGGGACGTCGACGACCTTGCCCTCGAGCACGGCCCGGCCGGTGACGCTGCCGCGATCCACATGGACCGGGTGCGCCTCGAAATAGGCCTTGATCCGCGCGTTGGTGTCGGCCTCATGGCCGTACCCGGCGACCCAGCCGAAAACATCGCCCTTGCGCTCGAACAACCAGGAATGATCGGCGTCGCACAGGCGGGTCGCCGATTCCACCAGTGTGCCCAGCACCGTCTGCAGGTCGAAGGTCGAGCGGCTGATCACCTTCAGGACGTCTGCGGTGGCGGTTTGCTGCTGCAGCGATTCCGACAGGTCCTCGGTGCGTCTTTTCACCTCGTCGAACAGCCGGGCGTTCTCGATGGCGATGACGGCCTGATCGGCGAAGGCCTTGATCAGCGCGACGTGCTTATCGCTGAACGGCCTGGCGTCCTGTCTCGCCACGCCGATCGCTCCGATCACGCGATCGTCGCGTATCATGGGCGCGAAGATGGTCGAATCGAAATCGCAGGCCAGCGCGAACATGCGCATGCTGGCCGGCACTGCCGGATGGTCCTTGATCGGCGAGAACTGAACGACGTTCTTGCTCATCATGCACACGCCGCCGCCGGTGCTGTCATCGAGCGGCCGCGGGTAATGCTCGAGCATCTTCTCGAAACCGGGGTCGCCGTCGGCCGCGGGCATGTAGACCAAGCCGTCGTCGGCGATGGTCTGAACCACGGCGAAGCGCGTTCCGAACAGCCGCAGGAGATTTCGCACAATGGCATCGAACACCGGCCTGGTGTCGGCAATCGAGCCGCTGATGGAGGCGAGGATTTCACCCGTCGCGGTCTGCTGCTCCAGCGATTCGGTGAGGTCGTCGGTGCGCTGGCGCAGCTCGTTGAGCAGCCGCGCGTTCTCGATGGCGATCACGGCCTGCGCGGCAAAGTTTGTCAGCAGTTCGATCTGCTTGTCGCTGAACGGGCGGACCTCCTGACGGAAGATGCCGATGGCCCCGACCAGCTCGTTGTCCTTGAGCATGGGTACGGTAAGAACCGTCCGTGCCTTTGCCACCTCGACGACCGAGACCACGACAGGCTCGCGATCGAGATAGCCTTGCTCGGCCGCCATATCGGGAATGTGCAGCGGCTGCTTGGTGTGGACCAGGCGACTGATGGGATTGGCCGGGCTCGGTCGTAAAACCGGCGCCCGCTCGCGATTGTCAGTCCAGGCCGCCGGCGCGCCGTGCAGCGCGACTCGGTGAAAGCCGCCGTCTTTGTAAAGCAGAAGGTTTGCGAATTTGGCGTCGCAAATGCGCGTGGCGTTCGCCAGGATGGCGTTGAACACCGGCTCAAGTTCTCCGGGCGAGCTGGAGATGACCTTGAGCACCTCACCCGTGGCCGTCTGCTGCTCCAGCGATTCGGTGAGATCGTCAGTGCGCTGGCGCAATTCACTGAGCAGCCGCGTGTTCTCGATGGCGATCACCGCCTGCGCGGCGAAGTTCGTCAGCAGTTCGATCTGCTTGTCGCTGAACGGGCGGACCTCCTGTCGATAAATGATGATCACTCCAATCGTGACGTCTTCCTTGAGCATCGGCACGGCAAGCATGGTCCGCGCGCCTGCTCGTTCGGTGATGAAGACCACGGACGCTTCGCGGTCGGCATAGACCCGTTCTTGCTTGAGGTCGGCCACGTGCACCGCCCGCCTCTCTCGCACGCAGCGCCCGGCTGGCGTGGCAGCGCTGAGAGCGATGACGGGCTCGCGGCGTCTGCGGTCCTCATATTCAGCAGGGGCGCCATGCAAGGCGACGTGCCGAAAGGTGTCGTGGCCTTCGTAGAGCAACAGATTGCCGAACTTTGCCTCGCAAATGCGGGTCGCGTTCTCCAGGATCGACCGGAACACCGGATCAAGGTCGCCGGGCGAGCTGGAGATGACCTTCAGCACCTCGCTGGTGGCGGTCTGCTGCTCCAGCGATTCGCTGAGATCGTCGGTGCGCTGGCGCAGCTCGTTGAGCAGCCGCGTGTTCTCGACGGCGATGACCGCCTGCGCGGCGAAGTTCTGCACCAATTCGATTTGCTTATCGGTGAAGGGTCGCACCTCCTGCCGATAGATAACGATAACGCCGACCAATTCCTCGTCCTTGAGCATCGGAACGGCAATCATCGATCGTGCGCCGCCCATCTTCGCCGAGAGACCCTCGGCCGCATGGGCGGCGCGATCGGCGGTTCGGCTGACTCGCTTTGTCGCGATGACGCGTTCGAGCAGCGACCCCGCAGCGGGCCGGTAGCGCCCCCGCCGGCGCTGCGCGTCGACCAATTTCGGCGGTGTCCCGGAGTGTGCGGCCGGCTCGAGCTTGTCGCCGTCAAAGCGGAACAACGTGCCGAACCCGGCGTCGCAGATTCGCACCGCGTTCTCCAGCATGGCCTGGAACACCGGCTCCAGATCGCCCGGTGAGCTGGAGATGACCTTCAGCACCTCGCTGGTCGCGGTCTGCTGCTCCAGCGATTCGGTGAGATCGTCGGTGCGCTGGCGCAGCTCGTTGAGCAGCCGCGTGTTCTCGATGGCGATCACCGCCTGCGCGGCAAAATTCTGCACCAGCTCGATCTGCTTGTCGGTGTAGGGTTGGACTTTGGTGCGGAGCAGGCCGATGACAGCAATCGGCTCGCCATCGCGGAGCAACGGAACGCCGAGCATGGAACGGTGCTTCCCGATCCGGGCGTATTCCAGACTTGAATATTCGGGATCGTGCAGACAGTCGGCAATATGCACGGTGCGGCGTTCTATCGCCGTGCGGCCAACCAACGAGCCGCGATCGATGCTGATTGGATGTGCAGACAGGTATTTGATGTAAGTCGCCCGAGCGTTGTTGGAGCCCGCCACCACGCATTTTCCGTCGCTCAACTTGAAGAAAATGGCGTATTCCGATTCGCAAAGCTTGCTTGCCGCCTGGAGGATCACATCGATCACCGGCTGGACGTCGCTCGGCGAGCCCGAAATGACCTCGAGGACTTCGCTGGTTGCGGTCTGCTGCTCCAGCGACTCGGCGAGGTCATCGGTGCGCTGGCGCAGTTCGTTAAGCAACCGCGTGTTCTCGATAGCGATGACAGCCTGGGCTGCGAAGTTCTGCACCAGCTCGATCTGCTTGTCGGAAAACGCACGGACCTCAGTCCGGTAGATGGCGATGTTGCCCACGAACTCGTCGTCTTTGATCATCGGCACGACGAGGAGCGTTCGTGCGCGTGCCAGCTCGACCATCGGAACGAAGGTTTCATCCCGTTCAAGGTAGGCTTGGTCCACCAGCGTGTCGCTGATGTGCTGGATCTGTTTGGTCCGGGCCGCCCTCGCCAATGGATTGTGGGGCCCCGGTTTGAAGGGCGGTCGCCGGCGCTGGAACTCGGTCCACTCCGCCGCTGCGCCCCGCAGGGCGACGACGTCGAAGAAGCCATTATCGTGCAGCACCAGGTTTCCAAACTGGGCTTCGCAGATGCGGATCGCGTTATCCAGCATGGCGTTGAACACGGGTCCGAGATCGCCCGGCGAGCTGGAGATGACCTTCAGCACTTCGCTGGTCGCGGTTTGCTGCTCCAGCGACTCGGTTAGATCGCCGGTGCGTTGCCGCAGCTCGTTGAGCAGGCGCGCATTCTCGATGGCGATCACGGCCTGCGACGCGAAGTTCTGAACCAGCTCGATCTGCTTGTCGGTGAAAGGGCGAATCTCCACCCGATAGATGAGGATCACCCCGACCAGCTCGCTCTCCTTGATCATTGGGACAGCGATTACAGAGCGTGCGCCCGCAAGCTTCGCCATTTGTGCGCCGGAGAAACCTGACTTCGCGCCGGGGATCGCTTCCCTGCAAATATCGGCTATCTGGGCTGGCCGCCTGGTCGTTGCCGCCTGACCGAAAACGGTGGCGGGCCCCGGCTGGATGACCGGGTTTCGCCTGCGATGCTCGATGAACGCGGGCGGCGCGCCGTGAATGGCAACAATTCGAAAGTCGCTGTCTTCGCGGAGATAGAGCGTGCCGAATTTGGCGCCGCAAATGCGGGTGGCATTTTCAAGCATCGTCTCAAACACCGGCTCCACCGTGCCGGCGGAACCGGAGATGACCTTCAGCACCTCGCTGGTCGCGGTCTGCTGCTCTAGCGACTCTCTGAGATCGTCGGTGCGCTGGCGCAATTCATTGAGCAGTCGCGCGTTCTCGATCGCGATCACCGCCTGCGCGGCGAAATTCTGCACCAGCTCGATCTGCTTATCCGTGAACGGACGGACCTCCTGGCGGTAGATGACCATGCCGCCGACCAGTTGCTTGCCCTTGAGCACCGGCACCGCCACGAGGGTGCGGGCGCCGGCCAGGTCCGCAATCGCGCGGCGTCTCGGGTCCCCGGCTGCATAGGCGGCGTCGGCGACGATGTTGGCGATCTGCACCGGCCGCTTGGTACGGGCAACGCGGCCGAGGCTGGTGGCCGACGTGTGGCGGACGATCGGTTCGCGCTTGCTCCATGCGGCATAGGCCCGCGGCGCGCCGACCTGCGACACACAGCGGAATCCGTCATCCACGGCGAGCCAGAAATCGCCGAATTTCGCGTCGCAGAGCCGGACGGCGTTGGCGAGAACCGCGTCGAAGACCGGTGCAAGCTCGCCGCCCGAGCTTGCGATGATGCGCAGGACTTCGGCCGATGCCTTTTGCTGCTTGCGTGCGTCATCCAGCTCGCGCTTGAGCGCAGCAACATTGGCCCTGGCGCCTGGCTCCACGCGCTTGCGCGCGGAGACCGATGACGGTCGACGCTTGCCGGTTTTTGTCTTGCGCCCCCGCGCGGTCATTGCTTGGCCTGTGGCTGCCCCTGCACCTGAACCGGCAGCGTGAACTGGAACACCGAGCCCTGGCCGACCTCCGACTCGACCCACAGCTTGCCGCCGTGCATCTCGACGATGCGCCGCGAGATCGACAGGCCCAGCCCGGTGCCGCCTTTCTTCTTGGTGGCGGAATTGTCGGCCTGCTGGAATTCCTCGAAAATCTTGCTCTGGTCGCCGGGCGCAATGCCCGGGCCGGTGTCCTTCACCGCCACCGTGAAGGCGCCGTTGGTGGCGGAGGCCTTGATGGTGACGCCACCCTGGTCGGTGAACTTGATGGCGTTGCCGACCAGGTTGAGGATCACCTGGGTCAGCCGTCGCTCGTCGCCGCGGCCCTTGGGCATCTCGCCCGGTGCGTCGACCTTGAAGGCCAGGTTCTTGCCCGAGGCCAGCGGCTCGACTGCGCTGAACACGTTGTAGAGCACGTCCTTCATCGAATAGTCGTTGAGCGACAGCGTGAGCTGGCCGGCCTCGATCTTGCTGAGGTCGAGCACGTCGTTGATCAGGCCGAGCAGGTGCTTGCCGTTGCTCTCGACGCGCTTGAGCACGGCCTGCGCCTTGTCCGGTGTGTCGCCGTAGATGCCGTCGAGGATCAACTCGGTGTAGCCCAGGATGGCGTTGAGCGGCGTGCGCAGCTCGTGGCTCATGTTGGCCAGGAATTGCGACTTGTGCTGGCTGGCGACCGCGAGCTGATTGCCCTTTTCTTCGATCTCGTGGAACAGGTTGGCGTTCTGGATCGCCACCACCGACTGGTCGGCGAATGTCTCCAGCAGGTCGATGGCCGATTGCGGGAATTCGCCCGGCGTCTTTCTGCGCACCACCAGCGCGCCAACCACGTGATCGGGCCGCAGCAGCGGGATGATCAGCACGGCGCGAAAACCCTCGCGCAGGTTGATCTCGTTGACCGGGGTGGACGGCTCGAGCGCGATATCGGGGACCTGGATCGGCTTTCGCTGGGTCGCCGCCGGGCCGATATGGGCGTCGCTCGTGCCGATCCGGCGGTCGGTGATGGCGACGATCATCGACTCGCTCATGCCGTGGGTGGCGCGCAGCTTGAACTCCTGCCGCTCCGAGTCGAACACGTAGATCGCGCCGGCGTCGGTGCGTGAAAGCTGCACGGCATGGCTGACGATGGTGGTCAGCACGTTTTCGAGATCGAGCGTCGAGTTGACGGCCTGCGACACCTCGCCGAGCGCCTGCAATTCGCCGACCGAGCGGGCGAGGTCGTCGGTTCGGGCGCGCAGCTCGTTGAGCAGCCGGACGTTCTCGATGGCGATGACGGCCTGATTGGCGAAATTGGTGACCAGTTCGACCTGCTTGTCGGTGAAGGGACGTACTTCATGGCGATAGATTCCAATCGCACCGGTCAGCTCGCTTTCCTTGAGCATCGGCACCACAAGCAGAGTGCGGGCATTGCCGAATTTGGCGATTGGATCGTCCGGCGCCTCAAGAGACACGTCCGCAATATGGAGGGGTTTTTTTCCCTCGATGAAGCGCTTGAGGCTGGCTGCGGCCTCGGGTGCCAAGACCGGATGCTGTTGGTCGAACTCGACGTACGCAGCGGGCGCGTTATGCATGGCCGCGCGCCTGAACGTATCGCGATCGCGAAGGATCATAGTGCCGAACGTGGCGTCGCAAATCCGCGTTGCGTTCTCCAGCATGGCCTTGAAAACCGGATCAAGTTCGCCGGGTGAGCTGGAGATGACCTGCAGCACATCCGAGGTTGCGGTCTGCTGCGCCAGCGATTCGGTCAGCTCGTGGGTGCGGTCCTCGACCTTCTTCTCCAGGTCGGCGTAACTCTCCTCCAGCCGGCCGGCCATGTCATTGAACTGGTCGGCCAAGGTTTCCAGCTCGTCGCCGGTCTTGATCGCGATGCGCTGCTCGAGGTTGCCGGCGCCGATCTGGGCTGCGCCCTCGCGAAGCTGCTGGATCGGCACGATCATCTTGCGGGCGAGGAACAGCCCAGCGAGGAAGGCCAGCGTCAGGCCGCCGAGCAGGAGGTAGCTTGATCGCTTGATCGATTCGTAGAGCGGCGCGTTGGCCTCGTCGATCGGCAGCTCGACGAACATCAGCCAGCGCAGCGGTTGGATCGGGGCGTGCGCCGTCAGCACCTGGCGGCCCTGGATGTCGTTGACGATCTCGACGCCTTCGCGATTCGATCCGGGTGCGGCTTCGCGGGCTTGCTTGACGTAGTCGAGCCGCGACAGGTCGGTGTTGCGCAAAACAAGGGAAATGTCGGGATGCGCGATCAGCCGGCTACGAGCGTCCACGACAAAGGCCTGGCCCTTCTGGCCGACCTTGATCTGCGAAACCACGTCCCAGATGAACTTGAGGTTCACCTCGGCGACGCTGACGCCGGCGTCGCGGCGCGCGCCGGCCATGGCGAGCGTCATGTAGGGTTCGGACTCGCGCCGGAAGTACACCGGGCCGTAATAGACCTTCTTGGCCACGGCTTCGGTGAACTTCGGGTCCTTGGAGAAGTCGGTGCCGACGCCGACCGCGTCCATCGCCAGCCGCGACACGCGAAGCTGCTCCTTGCCGCTGGCGTCGAGCTGAGCGAGCTCGGTGATCGCCGGCACCTGGCGGAGAAGCCGCAGCGCGTCGAAGCGCCGTTGCTCCAGCGCGCTCGCGGTCCACGGCAGTTGCGTGGTCCAGCCGATCTGGCCTTCGATGTCCTTGATGAACTGGCCGATCTTGGCGGCGGCGGCCTCGGCCTGCTCGCGCTGGATGCGGGTCAGCGCCTGCTTGTTCTCCTGGTAGGAGAACCAGATCTCGAACAGCCCGTTGGTCAAGAGCGCGACGCAGACCACCGCCACGAACAGCGCCACATACTTGCGGAACAGCCGGCTGCCGACGTGGGTCGCGGCGCCGGAGACGATCCGGCTGAGAACCCCGCCGTTGCGCTTCGGGTTTGCGCTGACGACCTCGCTGGTCATTCGCTGGCCTTGTGGTCGGTGCTCCCGCCGCCATTAAGGCAACGCCGGCCGAATGCCCTCAAACTACACGACCGGCGGGCTTGGGCAAAAGGGTCCGCGGCCTGCCGCGGGCGAAAAAAGCCGTGGTCGGTCCGACGCTTGGCCATTTCCCAGGGCTTTGGCCGCGCGCTAGATTGCCAGCCGCGCGGCCGCCGCCCAGGGTGCGCCAGGAATCCGAAGACAAGGCCAACGCCCGCCGATGATCGACGTGTTCAACCACTTCATGCCCAAGGCGTATCTGGACCGGCTGGGCGACTTTATCCCCGGGCATCCGGTGCTGACCGCCTTCCCGCGGCTCAAGGCGCTGTGGGACGTCGATGCGCGCCGGGCGCTGCTCGACGAATTCCCCGGAACGCAGCACGTGATCTCGCTCGCCAATCCGCCCCCGGAACTGATCGCTCCGCCGGAGCGATCGCCGGAACTGGTGCGGATGGCAAACGACCTGATGGCGGATATCTGCCGCCGGAATCCGGGGTATTTCCCGACTTTCATCGCTTCGCTGCCGATGAACAACGTCGAGGCCGCGGTGGCGGAGGCCGACCGCGCGGTCAAGGAGCTCGGCGCCCGCGGCGTCCAGGTGTTCACCAATGTGGCGGGCAAGCCATTGTCGGCGCTGGAGTTTCGCCCGGTGTTCCGGCGCATGGCGGAGCACGATCTCGGCGTCTGGGTGCATCCGATGCGCACCGCGCAGTTCGCCGACTATGCCAGCGAGCATGAATCCCATGACGAAATATGGTTCAGTTTCGGCTGGCCCTACGAAACCACCGCCGCCCTGACGCGGCTGATCTACTCAGGGATTTTCGATGAGCTACCGGGCCTGAAGATCGTCAGCCATCACATGGGCGGCATGATCCCGTTCTTCTCCGGCAAGATCAAACTCGGCTTCCGGCAGATTTTCTTCGGCGCGCCTGATCGCAACCCGGCGGCCGACGAGGCGAAGCTGAAGAGGAAGCCGGTCGAGTACTACAAGATGCTGTACGCCGACACCGCGCTCGGCGAAGTCGCACCGACCCGCTGCGGCCATGCCTTCTTCGGCACGGATAAGTGCTTGTTCGCGACTGATGCGCCGTTCGATTCCGAACAGGGCAGGGGGCTGATGCGCAATACTGTTGCCGCGGTCGAAGCGCTGGAAATATCGAAGGCCGAGAAGGATGCGATCTTTTCAGGCAATGCGAACAAGCTGTTGAGACTGTAACCCTCTCCATCGTCATGGCCGGGCATAGCCGTTCGAAGAACGGCGTCGCTTCGCTCGCCTGTGTCCCGGCCATCGACGTCTTGTTTGCCCCGTACAGCATGGCGTGGATGCCCGGCACAGGGCCGGGCATGACGGCGGTTGGCCTCGCATGTAATATTCGCCTTGTTCGTGGAGGCATCGTCATGATGAAGCTCGGCCTCTTCCTTGCAGGCCCCGGGCAGCACGTCGCGTCCTGGCGCGATCCTTCGGTCGAACCGGACGCCGGCCAGAGCCTGAAGAACTACGTCGAGATCACGAAGCTCGCCGAGCGCGCCAAGTTCGATTTCGTGTTCAACGCCGATACCCAGGCGACGTTCGGCCCAGACGACATCAACATCTGGAAGCGCAACACCGTCAGTCAGCGCATCGAGCCGATCACGCTGCTCGGCGCGCTCGCTGCGGTGACCGAGCGCATCGGCCTGGTTGCCACGGCGACCACGACCTATCTCGAGCCGTTCCACGTTGCGCGGATGTTCGCCTCGCTCGACCAGCTCAGCGAAGGCCGCTCCGGCTGGAACCTGGTGACGTCGTCGGCTGCGGCCGAAGCTTTTAACTTCAGCCACAGCGCGCATGCCGCCCATGCCGATCGCTACGAGCGCGCCACCGAGTTCACCGAAGTGGTGCTCGGGCTATGGGACACGTTCGAGGATGATGCCTTTGTCATGGACAAAGCCTCGGGGCTGTTCGTCGACCCGAACAAGCTGCATATGCTCAACCACAAGGGAAGGCACTTCCAGGTGCGCGGGCCGCTGATGATGCGCCGCTCGCCGCAGGGCCGACCGGTGATCGTGCATGCCGGGCAGTCGGAGGCCGGCCGCTCGCTTGCGGCGCGGCACGCCGAGGTGGTGTTCTCGGTCGAGCAGGACCTTGACAAGGGCTGCGCCTTCTACGCCGACATGAAGAGCCGCGCGGCGCGCCACGGCCGGCCGCCCGAGTCGATCCTGATCATGCCGGGAGTGCTCGCAGTAATCGGGCGTAGCAGGGCGGAGGCGGAGGACAAGTACGCGAAAATCCAGGCGCTGATCCATCCGGACCTTGGAGTAGCCTACCTCTCGGAGATGCTGGGCACCGACGTGTCGTCATATCCGCTCGACGGACCGCTCCCCGAAGTGCCGCTGACCAACTCGCAGCAGGGCCGCCAGAAGGTCATCATCGAGATGGCGCGGCGCGAAAACCTGACCATTCGTCAGCTCTACCAGCGCGTCGCCGGCCAGCGCGCGCACCGCACCGTATGCGGGACCGCGGCCGAAATCGCCGACTCGCTGGAGCATTGGCACAAGAGCGGCGCCGCCGACGGCTTCAACATCCTGGCGCTCACCCATCCGCATGGCGTCGCCGAGTTCGTCGAGGGCGTGGTGCCGGAGCTCCAGCGCCGCGGCCTGTTCCGCACCGAGTACGAAGGCCGCACGCTCCGCGACAACCTCGGCCTGTCGCGGCCGGCCAACCGCTACACTGCGGCCGCGCAGCAGGCTGCCGCGGAGTAGAGCGCATTCCAAAACAAAACGGGGCAGCCAGTGGCTGCCCCGTTGGCAATTGCGGTGTCTGGCGCGCTCAGGCCGCCGCGGCGGTGTGGTTGCCGAACTTGATCAGGTTCTGCTTCTGCGCCTCGTTGCGCGGCTTCAGCTTGAACAGCCGCGCCGCGGTGCCGCCGAGGATGTTGTGCTTGGCCTTCTCCGACAGGAACGGCAGATCGGAGATCGTCGCCGGCAGGTCGAAGTCCCAGTGCGGGTAGTCCGAGGAGTACATCAGTTGGGTTTCCGCATTCATCATCCGGAAGGTGCACTCCAGAGCCTTCATGTCCTGGATCTCCATCGGCTGCGACGAGTAGTACATGTCGCGCATGTAGTCCGATGGTTTCTTCTTGAGCAGCGGCGCTTCTGACGGCCGCAGCATGTACTCGTGGTCGAGCTTCTGCATCAGGAACGGCACCCAGGCGAGGCCGGACTCGATCCAGACCACCGGCAGCTTGGGGAAGCGCTCGCCCATGCCGTTGATGACCCAGTTCGACAGATTGACGATGTTGTACCAGGAGAAGCCGAGCGCGTGCGCGACCAGGAAGCGGTTGCAGCTCTTGAAGATCGGCTCGCCCCAGTTCGGGCCGGAATGGAACGACAGCACTAGGCCGCGTTCCTCGATCGCCCGATAGACCTTCATGTAGCGGTTGTCGTTGACCGCGAGGTTGTTGCGGACCGTGGTCACCATGAAGCCGCCGACGTGCTTCTTGTCGCCGAATTTCTCGACATGGCGCAGGCATTCGTCCGGATCGGAGAATGGCAGGCACAGCATCGAGAAGAACCGGTCGCCGGAGTCCGGCAGCACGTTCTCGGTGAGCCAGCGGTTGTAGGCCCAGCAAAGATCAGCCTCCATCTCGGCTTGCGGATGCAGGCCGATGGAGAGCATGCCGGTCGGGAACAGGCAGGAATAGTCGACGCTCATCGCGTCCATCCAGCGGTGTCCGAGCTGGACGTCCCGCACCCCGCCGGCACCCGGGGTCTTCTCGGTGCCGCGCAGCGGATAGCGCGTCACCCGGCCGCCCATGTCCTGGAAGCCGACGGTCTGCGGCGTCAGGTTGGGGCGGGCCCGCGTGCTGGTCCGCGACGACATGGCGAGCTGCTTGAGCACCTCGTTCTCCATGAACGGCAGGATCTCGCCGAAGTGCTCGTTCTCGTAGTGGTGTGCATCGACATCGACGATCATCATGTCGTCGAACTTGCGCTGCACCGCCTGCTTGCGCGCGTGAGCGAGCAATTGGCTGGTGTTCAATTCCTCGACGGTGACGCGTCGGCCACGATCAGCAATAAGGTCCATGACGTTTCTCCTGATCCCAAATTCTTCGAGTCGAACGCTCGTCAGCGTCCGGTCCAGCTCTGCCACATTCCGAGTTCGAACACTGCGAGATTGGCGGCGCGCAACAGCCCGCTCGCCGTCACCATGACGCCGGTCGGACTGACGACCTGCCCTTCCGCAATCGGCGTATATTTGGCGCCGTTCTCGACTTGCGCCGCGTAGACCCGGCACAGCGCGCCCATCAAGGTCTGCATCGCCTCTTCGGAAATGGCGGCGTCGCTCTTCTTGAAGGCGCTCTCGATGTCGCCGGCGAGCTTGATCGCATCGGCCGACACCCCTGTCTGCGGCGTCGTGATCTTCGGCGCCACGGTCCGCGTGGCAGCCTCCTTCATCCGGGTCGCTGCGGCAGGACGGCGCGCCGTCTTGGCGGCGGCCTTAGGCGACGACATAGACCTCGTCTCCCTTTTGCAGCACCTGGTATTTCTTCAGCTTCATGCGGCGGTCGGAGATGCATTCGCCGGTCTTCATGTCGTATTCCATGCCGTGCCAGGGGCAGACGAAGTTCATGTCGCTTTCTGAGAAGTACAGACCCTGCGAGGTCTTGTCCGGCCGCAACCGCTCCTCGACCTTGGCGATGGTCAGGCCTTCACAGGCCGGCCCGCCCTGGTGCAGGCAGAAATTGCTGTAGGCGTAGAACTGATCCTGGTGACGGAACACCCCGATCTCGTTATCGCCGACGAATACGATGCGGCGGTCGCCGTTCGGGAACTCCGAGAGCTTTGCTACGAACTTTTCAGCCATGGTCTCGAGCCTTGGGTCCTTGAACTTTTCGGGCCAGCCGACGCGTGGCGGCCACTCCTCCTGATAAAGAAAGCCGGATTTTAGACCGGTTCTTGGGTGCCGAATTTGCGCCCTCCCGGTTGCGAAAGCAACAAGCCCGCGCGCTGCCCTGGGATGCAAAAGCCAATCGCGGTTACCCCTGCGCGAAGCCGGGCTTTTGCGCTAGATTGTCTCCAAGAACGAGCCGGCAGACCCGCCGCAGCGCCAGCCTAGCGCGGGCCCGGCTGCTATAAGGCGGACCGCATCGGACCTTCGGAGAGGGCAACCATGAGCGACCCTAGAATCAGCGGCGTACGCAGCATTGAGATCGGCGTTCACGACCTTGCCAAATCCGCGGAGTTCTATCGCCGGGTCTGGGCGCTGGAGGATGTTGCCGCCGAGGGCGACACCATCCACATGCGGGCGACCGGCCGCGACCACCACGTCATCACCTTGCGTGAGCGGCCGCGGGCCTCGCTGCTCGGGGTGCATTTCTCTGCCCCCGACCGCATTGCCGTGGATGCGCTCTACGCCAAGGCCAAAGCGATGGGCGCTAGCCTCGGCGGCGCGCCGAGCTCGCTGCCGGGCAGCAGCGGCGGCGGCTACGGCTTCAGCGTCAGGACCCCAGAAGGCCATCCGCTGTCGATCTCCTCCGACGTCGAGCAGCACGCCGAGGCGATCGACGACCGCTCGCGGCCGACCAAGCTCACCCACGTCGTGCTCAACAGCGCCGACGTGGAAAAACAGACCGCGTTCTTCCTCGATGTGCTCGGATTCAAGTGGAGCGACTCGACTTTCATGATGGATTTCGTGCGCTGCTGCTCGGACCACCACAGCATCGCGTTTGCCCGCGGCAACGGGCCCTCGCTCAACCACACCGCCTACGAGATGCCCAACATCGATGGTTTGATGCGCGGCGCCGGGCGAGTGCGCCAGAGCGGTCATGAGATCATGTGGGGTGTCGGGCGGCACGGCCCGGGCAGCAACGTGTTCTCGTATTTCGTCGAGCCGAACGGCTTCGTGGTCGAGTACACCACCGAAGTCGACCAGGTCGGCGACAACTACGTCGGCCACGATGCCAAGTGGTGGACCGAGCAGAACGTGTTCCCGTGCCGCTGGAGCATGGCCGGTGTGCCGTCGCCGTTCGCGCGCAAGGCGATGGGCGGCGAGCTGGTCGAGGAAGAGAACCGCCGCTGCGAAGAGGTGATGGCGAAGGCGCTCGGCCGCTGAGCTGCCGAGCCCGGCTCTCTGCGCCCGCCGTCGCAACCGGCCGCGAGGCCGCAACGCCGCCATGAGCGAGCATCGCTGGGGCAGGGTTGCTGTGGTCGGCGCCGGCGCGCTCGGCTCGTATTTCGGCGGCCTGCTGGCGCGCTCCGGCCTCGATGTGACGCTGATCGGCCGCAAGGCGCATGTCGATGCCATCAACCGCGACGGGCTTTCGCTCCAAGGGGCCGGCGTCGACGAGCGCATCTCGCTTCACGCCACCACCGACATCGCCGCCTCCCGCGGCGCTGGGATGATCCTGTTCTGCGTCAAGAGCCTCGACACCGACCCCGCGGCGCGCGGGCTCGCGCCGCATGTCTTGCCCGAGGCGACGATCCTCAGCTTCCAGAACGGCGTCGACAACCCTGAGCGCATCCGGCGGCATTTGCGCAACGAGGTAATCCCGGTGCTGATCTATATCGGCGCCAACATCCCGGCGCCCGGAGCCGTCCGGCACACCGGGGGAGGGCATATCATCGTCGGCCGCACTCGAGAGTTTCGTGGTCGTGCTCCCGACGCGGTGCCCGACATCGCAGCGGCGTTCGGCCACGCTGGCATCGAGGTCCGGACTTCCGACGACATCGAGGCCGACCTCTGGACCAAGCTGGTGATGAACTGCGCGTACAACGCGATCTGCGCGCTGGCCGATGCACCGTACGGCCGCATGGTGTCGATGCCCGAGGTGCGCGCGGTCATGGTCGAGGCGGTGGACGAGGTGGTGGCGGTCGCGAACGCCAAAGGCATCGGCCTTTCCTCGGACATCGCGGAGCGCGCGATCAGGCTCGCCGAGACCATGCCCGAAACCCGGTCGTCGACCGCCCAGGACTTAGCCCGCGGTCGGCCGACCGAGATCGACCACCTCAACGGCCACGTCGTCACGGAAGGCGAGCGGTTCGGCATCGCGACGCCGGTCAACCGCACGCTCCATGCGCTGATCAAGCTGCTGGAGCAGACCCGGCTGGCAGCGCCGCCGCCACGTTGATCAGGGTGGCTCGAGGCCGTTGGCCTTGAACACTGCAAACGCCGCCGGCGTGGTCAGGAACTTGAGCAAGGCCTGCCCGGCATCCGGCTCCTTGGCGCGCACGTTGATGCCACCGGAAAACACCAGCCAGCTCTGGATCTCGTCGGGCAGATAGCCGAGCCAGTCGATGTTCGGTGTGCCGATCAGCGGCGGCAGGCCCGACACCACGAAATCGACCTCGCCACGCGACACCAGCAGAGCCGAATGGCCCGGGCCGCCGGACTTGATCTTGGGCTTGACCTGATCGGCAATACCGAGGCGGTCCAGCAGGCTCGCAACGTATCGGCCGCTGCTGCCCTCGCCCGAGGTCGCGATGCTCTTGGCATCGAGGAGCGCCTGCTTGAACGCAGCGACAGTGCTGAAGTCGGGCCGTGGCGCACCTTTGGGCACGGCGATGCCAACGCCGACGCGGCCAAACGCAGTTCGCGATCCGGGTCGCAGCTTGCCCTGCTTGACCAGGCCTTCGACGTCGTACGACAGGATCAGCACGTCGAACGGCTCGCCGGCGTCCACCCTCTTGATCAGCTCCGGAGGCAAGGCGAACTGGCTCGCGACCTTGTGCCCAGTGCTCTGCTCGAATTGCGGCAGCAGCGTCTCGTAGGCGCGGCGAGCTGCGCCTGTGACGAAGGCCTTGATCTCGGCTGGCTGAGCATTCTGTGGCATGAGGCAGGCGATCCCGATCAATGCTGCGAACCAGACGATCCTGGCTTTCATGGCTGACGCCCCGGCGGCTGTCTATTTGAGGAAGCGCGTGTGGTACGAGGTGTCCTGGATGTTCTGGTCGACCAGCCATTTCGCGACCTCGTGGTGCTGGGCGAACCAGACGTCGGTCTTGCTGCCGAAGTATTCCAGGATGTTGCGGAACATCGCGGTCATCAGCGGCCGCCCGCCGAAATGGGCGTGGACGCCGAGGTTGACCAGCGCGCCCGGCTCGCAGGCGTGCAGGTAGTCGAACATCTCCTTGTAAACGTCGAAGTAGATGCGCGGACTCGCACGCAGCGCGCGGTTGTCGACGAAGTCGCTCCACGGAATGACCACGATTTTTCCGGCGCGCGTGGTCTTCTGATACGGCACGCTGGCATCGAGCGCGTCCGAGCACCAGGCCAGTTTGGCCTCGGCGAGGTAGTCCGCGGTGCTGTCGGACCAGCCGTAGATCGGCGTCACCCAGCCGGACGGACGCTTGCCTGAGGTCTTTTCCAGGATGTCGAGCGTCTTCTGGATGGTCTCGCGCTCGCGGTCGGCCGACATCGAGAAGAACGTCTGGTCTTGCAAGAAGCCGTGGCCGGCGACATCGTTGCCGGCCTGCGCAAAGGCTGCGACCGCCTCCGGCCAAACCTCGGCGCTGCGTCCGTTGCAGAAAAGTGTCGCCGGCACGCCGAGGTCTTTCAGTGTTCGGAGCAGCCGCCAGATGCCCTCGTTGCCGCCGAAGCTCGACCAGTTGATGCCGGCCACGTCTTTGGACCCCGGAGCGAGCGGGGTGGTGCGTGGGAAATAGCTGGGCGACTTGCCCTCGGTCCAGGTCTCCAGCAGCACGCTGACCACCACGGCCACGCGATGGCCCTTGGGCCAGATCAGCGCTCCGTCGCTCATGTCACTCCTCCCCACGCAACCGAAGCAAGCTTCATGCAACACCGGCGCGGCAGAGTCCACGGCGGCATAGGCAAATGCGTTGTGCGGGCGTAGCCTTGCCACAGTGTCATGGCCGGGCTTGTCCCGGCCATCCACGTCTTGACCACGAAACAAGCCGTGGATGCCGGGCATGACTGCGGATGGGTCGGAGCGAGCGAATGATCATCGATTTCCAGCAGCATTACACGCCGCCCGAGATGCTCAAGGGCGATCCCAAGTCGGCCACCGTCCAACTCGACGAGCGCGGCAATCCGAACTACTTCCTCAACCCGCTGCTGGCTGATCTCACGGCCCACGTGAAGATGATGGACCGCGCCGGCATCGACATCGGGGTGCTGTCCTGCGGCGTCGGCTTCGACCAGCCCGACCTGAAAATCTGCCGGGCGATCAACGACCGCATGGCGCAGGCCGAGAAGGACCATCCCGGCCGCTTCGTCGGCCTCGCCCATGTGCCGGCGCTGAAGCCCGATGAGGCGCGCGCCGAAATGAAGCGCTGCGCCGTCGAGCTGGGCTTCCCCGGCGTAGTGATCGCCTCTGAGATGCAAGACCAGGCGCTCGACCACGAGTCGCTGAGGCCGTTCTGGAAGGCCGCCTGCGATCTCGGCCTGTACGTGTTCATCCATCCGCTGGCGCGGGTCATCAACTGGAATCGGATGGACGCCGACGACCTCGGCCGCATGTTCGGCTGGGAGTTCTCGCTGATCGTCGCCACCATCCGGCTGATCAACTCCGGGCTGCTCGACGAGCTGCCCGATCTGAAAATCCAGTTCTCGCACTTTTCCGGCGGCATTGGCCGCTATCGCGGCCGCTACAACGGCTTCCAACAGCGCGACAAGTGGGCGACCGCGCAGATCAAGGGCCACAACCGCCGGCCCAAGCTCCCGGTCGACCACTATCTCAACAATAAGCTGTACTACGACTGCGCCGGCTGGGCCGGGCCCGAGCCGTGCGGCCCGCTCGGCGCCGACTGGGTGCGGTTCGGCTTGCAGGAACTCGCCCTGTCGCAATGCGTGTTCGCAACGGACTATCCTCAGGCGATCCGCGATCCGGGCGAGGTCAAGGCCTATGTCGATGCGCTCCAGGCGCTCGATCCCAACGCCAGGGCGCTGGTGCACGGGCTCAATGCCGAAAAGCTCATTCCTGACATCAAGCAACGGGTGGCGAAGCGGAAGAAGTAGGCAGTAGAGTTCGTCATGGCCGGGCTTGTCCCGGCCATCCCGACTCCCTGGGCAGAGCTGTGCCAATGGAATCGGGATGCCCGGCACAAGGCCGGGCATGACGTGGATGGGATATCGCTTGACCATGTCGCCTTCGTCGAACGTCAACACCAAGCCATCCGAGGTGGTGACGCCGCTGTCCGGTTACCGGCTGCTGGCCGACTCGTTCCTCAACAAGGGAACAGCCTTCACCGACGACGAGCGCGACGCGTTCGAGCTGCACGGGTTATTGCCGCCTCGCGTCGCCAGCCTGGATGAGCAGGTGTCGCGGCGGCTCCAGGTGCTGCGAAGCTTTGCCACCGATCTCGAACGCTACGCCTTCATGCGCGAATTGCAGGACACCAACGAGACGGTGTTCTATGCGCTGTTGACGCGCAACGTCGAGGAGCTGCTGCCGATCGCCTACACGCCGACGGTCGGCGCCGGCTGCCAGCATTTCAGCCGGCTGTTCCGCAAGCCGCGCGGGCTTTTCCTCAGCCTGCAGCACCGCAAGCGCATCAAGCAGATCCTCGCCAATCCGCAGTTCGACCGCACAGAGGTGATCGTCCTGACCGACGGCGAGCGCATCCTCGGGCTCGGCGACCAGGGCGCCGGCGGCATGGGTATTCCGATCGGCAAGCTCGCGCTCTACACCGCCTGTGGCGGCATCCATCCTATGACCACGCTTCCGGTGCTGCTCGACGTCGGCACCGACAACGACGAGCGGCTGGCCGATCCGCTGTATGTGGGCTGGCGGCATGAACGGGTGCGCGGCCAGGAATACGACGACTTCGTCGAGGAGTTCATCGCCGCCGCGACCGAGCGCTGGCCCCACGTGCTGCTGCAATGGGAGGACTTCGCCAAGGCCAATGCCACGCGGCTGCTCGATCGGTATCGCGACCGGCTGTGCAGCTTCAACGACGACATCCAGGGCACAGCCGCGGTCGCGACAGGAACGTTGCTGTCAGCCATCGCCGTCACCGGGGTGCCGCTTGCCGCCCAACGCATCGCCATCTTCGGCGCCGGCTCGGCCGGCTGCGGCATCGCCACGCTACTACAGGCGGCGATGGTCGAGGCCGGGCTCGACGCCAAGACTGCGGCGCGTCGCTTCACCATGATCGACCAAGACGGCCTGTTGATCGAAGGCATGAACCAGATCGCTCCATTCCAGCGGCCGTTTGTGCAGCCACGCGGGGCGACCGCCTCGTGGCGGGTCGAGAACCCGGCCCGCGTCTCGCTGCTTGACGTGATCAACAACGCCAGGCCGACCACGCTGATCGGCGTATCGGGCCAGCCCGGCTCGTTTTCCGAGCCCGTGGTCCGCGCCATGGCTGTGCACAATCCGCGGCCGGTGATCTTTCCGTTGTCCAATCCGACCTCGCGGGCCGAGGCGACGCCGGCCGACATCCACCGCTGGAGCGAGGGGCGGGCGGTGATCGGCAGCGGCAGTCCGTTCCCGCCGCTCGTCCGCGATGGCCGGCCGGTTCCGGTGGACCAGACCAACAATTCCTACATCTTCCCGGGCCTCGGCCTCGGCGCGGTGGCGGTGCGGGCGCGGCGGATTACCGACGCCATGTTCATGGCGGCGGCCAAGGCGCTGGCGGATATTTCCCCTGCGCGCAGCGGTGGCGGCAATCTGCTGCCGCCGGTGACCGCGCTCCGTGAGGTGTCGATGGCGGTGGCGCGGGCCGTCGCGGCGCAGGCTTGCAGGGACGGCCTCACCGATCTGACCGAACACGATATCGAGCCGGCGCTGGCCGCCAAGATGTGGGCGCCGGAATATCTTCCCTACCGCAGAACCAGGGCACGCCATGATGACTGATCGCAGCAAACACCCGATCGTCCATTTCGTCGGCTCCATTCCATTGCCGGACAGCGAATCCGTATTTCGCGCCCTGTCGCAGGCGTGCGGGCCGCACCTCGTGCGCCTGCCGGACGGCGAGACCGGCATCCGCAAGACCTGGATCAAGTTCTTGCAGGACGTGCTGTCTGGTAACTCCGCCATCGAGTTCGCCAAGGACGTGCCGCCATTCAAATTTGTGCAGTGGGACGGCAAGGTGATCCGCGAGATCCCGCGACTGCGGGTCAAGCCCGGTGCCACGCCCGATCCTACGACGTTTCAGACCGGCTACGCCGACATGGCGATCGAATCCTGGAAGACGTTCGAGCGTCTGCAGAAGGAGCGCGGGATTCCCGCCGGGGTGAAATTCCAGATCAGTATCCCGACCCCGATCGCGCCGACCTACAACAACATGGTGCCAGGCGACCGCCAGAAGGTGCTCGGCCCGTTGACCGAGAGCCTGCTTGGCGAAGTGGCCAAGATCGCCAAGGTGCTGCCCAACGACCGCATCGCGATCCAGTGGGATGTCTGCCAGGAGGTGTTGGCCTGGGAGGGCTATTACGACGAGGGCCCGGTCGACTTCCGCACCGAGACCATCGAGGTGCTGCGCAAGATCGGCGACGGCGTGCCAACCGCGATCGAACTCGGCTATCACCTCTGCTATGGCAGCCCTGCCGACGAGCACATGGTGCAGCCCAAGGATACCGGCGTCATGGTGGAGATCGTCAACGCCATCGTCGCCGGCGTGAAGCGGCCGATCCAGTTCTTCCATCTGCCGGTGCCGAAGCAGCGCACCGACGACGCCTATTTCGCGCCGCTGAAGGGACTGAAGCTGCGCGGGGAAGCCGAGCTCTATCTCGGCTTGATCCATCACAACGACGCCGACGGTAACGCCAAGCGGCTTGCCGCTGCACGGCGCTATACGCGCGTCGATGGTGTTGGGACCGAATGCGGCATGGCGCGCGGCGATCCAGCGCGATTGCCTGCGCTGCTGGCAGCCCATTCCCGCACAGCGGAAGGCGCGGCCTGAACGAGAAAGCGCCGCGGGGAAACCCCGCGGCGCTTCAGTTCCCAAGATAGCCGGCCGGTTACGGGCAGCTGTGCCTCAGACCATCAGTGCCAAGATAGGTTTGGCTGGCGATGTCGTACGACCGGAAACGCTGCATGCAGTACTGCACGGAGGCGCCGGTATACTCGGGGGCCGCGGCGTAGCTGTCGTCATAGCCCTCGTCATACGCGTAGGACGGACCATAGCCGTATCCGTAGCCGCAATCATAGTCGTATGAATCGCAGCCGCCGTAGCCATATGCGCCATACGCCAAGCCGAGACCGATGCCGGCCGCAAAGGCGCCGCCGCGATGGTGATGTCGCCAGTTGCCGCGGCCCGACCAGTTCGAGTTCGCCCGGGCGAATGAGCGGTTGGTGGTAAAGTTGTTGTTGGAGCGAGCGAAATTGTTGCCCGCGAAGTTATTGCCCGGCCGTCCGCTGAAACGGGCCGTGTTCCCCGCGGTGAACCGTTGCGAGTTCATCTGACTGCCGCCGCTGAAGCTCGGCCCGCTGTGCGCCATCGGTGCGGAAGCGTGCCCCATGGCGCGACCACCCCCGCCGCCACCGCCACCTCCACCATGCCCGGGACGGGCGTCGGCCGGGACCGCAAACGCCAGCGCCGCGCCAAGCGAAGCGATGGCCACTGTTCCAAGAAGCTTATGTTTCATCTGTGCAACTCCTGACATGCGCGCCCCCTGGTGCCCCGTTAACCGGCCAGACACCGTGGCGTTCCGCCTCATCCTCGGAACAATGTCGATCACGATGTGATGATCGAGCCTTGCGGCCTCGCTATCGCCGCAGTGGTGAAAGGTGCGAATAAAACGATCCGCGATCGGCCATGGGACAGCAGCTAGAAGCAATGCATCGCGGCCACGGTTGACCGCCGCAGCACGGTGCGGCTTTATCGCCGCGTCATCGGGGAGGCTGCGTTGAAAGCTATCGTCATTCGCGAGTTCGGGCCGCCGGACGTGATGAAGTTCGAGGAGGTGCCGACGCCGGAGCCCGGACCGGACGAGGTGCTGATCAAGGTCCACGCAGTCTCAGTCAATCGCACGCTGGATACGGTGGTCCGGGCCGGCAAATATGCCCGCAGGGTGACGCTGCCGCTTACCCCGGGGGTCGATCCGTCCGGTGTGGTGGTCAAGGCCGGGGCGGGCGTTACCGCGCGCAAGCCCGGCGACCGCGTAACTGTGCAGCTTCGCACCAGTTCCGACAGCGGCGCCGACTCGATCCGCAACCTCGGCGTTCATGCCTGGGGCGGCTATGCCGAATACGTGCGGGCGCTGGCAGAGCGCACCGCAATCGTGCCGGCGGGGCTCGACTTTGCCACCGCCACGGTGGTGTCGCGCCACGCTCCGACCGCGTTCACGCTGCTGCGCGAGCGCGCCAAGCTTCAGGCCGGCGAATGGGTGCTGGTGATGGGGGCGGCCGGCGGGCTTGGCAGCGCCGGCGTGCAGGTCGCGAAGTATCTCGGCGCCCGGGTGATCGCTGCAGCGGGCTCCAACGACCGCGTCAAGGTCGGGCTCGATTTCGGAGCCGACGCCGGCGTCAATTACCGCGCTAAGGACCTGGCCATTGAGGCGATGCGCATCACCGAGGGTCAGGGCGTCAACGTGGTGTTCGAGAACATCGGCGACCCCGACCTGTTTCCCAAGGCGTTGGCCTCGATGGCGCGGCGCGGCCGGCTGGTGACCGCGGGCGGACATGGCGGCGGCATCGTGCCGCTCGACGTCAACCGACTGTACCAGAACCACCTGTCGATCATCGGTGCCACCGGCGAGACCCCCGCCGATGTCGACCTCAGCCTGAAGATGGCGGCCGAGGGCAGGTTCAAGGCCTTGATCGACTGCATTATGCCGCTGTCGCAGGCGGTGAAGGCCCACGAATGGGTCGAGAGCCGCGGCGGCATCGGTAAGGTGATCCTCGACCCGACGCAGGCTTAGTCCTATTCACGCCGTCATGCCCGGCCTTGTGCCGGGCATCCACGAATTTCTTTTCCCTCAAGGCGTGAATGGCCGGGACATGGGCCAGCGATGCGTCGCCGTTCTTCGAACGGCGACGCCCGGCCATGACGGGGCCGCGATGGTGTTTAGCCTTTCGCCTGCGGCCATTCGTGTTCGGACATGTCGAACACCACGCCGTTGGGGTCCTTGTACTTGGTCTCGGCGTCAACGCCGGGGAACGGCGGCAGCGTCATGAAATACTTGCCGCCCTCGGATTCGACCTGCTTCTTCGAAGCTTCGAGATCGTCCACCACGAAGCCGAAATGATGCAAGCCGGCCCAGTCGGGGCCGTTGATCATGCCTTTGGCGCCGACGGGAAAGTTCAGCAGCGTCAAGTTCATGACGCCGTCCGACAGCGAGATCGCGTCGCCGATCGGCGCGTTGGTCTTGGCGACCCGCTTCATGCCGAAGCTGTGCTCGTAGAAGGCGGCCGCTTTCTCCAGGTCGGGAACCTGCATTGCGATGTGACGGAGCTTGGCCATGGGCTTATCCTGTCGCTGAGGGCGTTAAGCCAAGGATAGCGTCAGAATAAGAGGTGCGCCATGACCGACCTGCGAACCATCCGCACCGACGTGGTCGGCAGCCTGCTGCGTCCGGCCGGGGTAGTCGAGGCGCGGAAGCGCTTCGACGAGGGCGCTATCGATGCAGCTGAGCTGCAGCGCATCGAGGATGACGCGGTGCGCGCCGCGGTCCGGCTCCAAGAGGACATCGGCCTCGACGTGGTCAGCGACGGCGAGATGCGCCGGCTCAACTTCCAGGACAGCTTCGGCGCCGCGGTCGAGGGCTACGACGCCAGCGCCAGCACTTTGCAGGCCTATACCCGGCGGGTCGAAGGCGGCACTGCGCTGCGGCGCTGGGAGGTGCCGCTGCACGAGAAGGGCACGGCGATCTCGCACCGCCGCCCGGTGACTTCGCGGCTGAAGCTCAAGCGCAACGTGCCGCTGGAGGAATACCAGTTCGTCGCCGGTGTGGCGAAGACGCCGACCAAGGTGTCGCTGATCGGCCCCGACCGCATCGGCCAACGCTTCGATCACCAGAATTCCAAGGCGGTGTATCGCGACATGGATGCCTTTATGGCCGACGTGGTGGCGATCGAGCGGCAGATCGTGCAGAGCCTGGCCGACGCCGGCTGCCGCTATGTCCATATCGATGCGCCGGGCTACACCGCCTACGTCGACGAGCCGTCGACCAGGCAGATGCGCGAGCGCGGCGAGGATCCGGCGGAGAACTTCTCGCGCTCGCTCAAGGCCGACGCCGCGGTGATCGCGAATTTCCCGGGCGTCACCTTCGGCATCCACCTCTGCCGCGGCAACCAGCGCAGCATGTGGCACCGCGAGGGCAGTTACGACGCCATCGCCGAGCGGCTGTTTGCCGAACTGCCGCACGACCGCTTTCTGCTGGAATATGACAGCCCGCGCGCCGGCTCGTTCGCGCCGCTGCGCTTTCTGCCCAAGGGCAAGGTCGCGGTGCTGGGGCTGGTCAGCACCAAGGTGCCGGAGCTCGAAACAGTCGAGGCGCTCAAGCGCCGGATCGACGAGGCGGCCAAGATGGTGCCGCTGGAGCAACTCGCCATCAGCCCGCAATGCGGCTTTGCCTCCGACGTGGTCGGCAACCTGATCAGCGCCGACGACCAGAAGCGCAAGCTCGAGCGCGTGGTTGAGACCGCCCGGCAGGTGTGGGGCTAAACCCTGTCGAGCTGCGCGTATTGTGACTGTGACCGTTCGGCTTTCCGGCGCGCTTGCGGCGGCTGTGCGTTAACGCACACCGCACGCCTCACGAAACCTTGAGACCGATTGAATCGCCGCGTGGACGGCGCACATTTGGCGCAGAAGAAACCGCGGGAAGCATTTCAAGCCGGGTCAACTCAGACGTAGAAAGGGTTACGACCATGAAAACGATTTCTCTGCTCACGACGGCTGCGGCGCTGGTGGTGGCGATGGCGGGTCCGGGCAATAGCGCGCCGCGCCAGCGGGACTCCCAGCCGAACTCGACCTTCTCGACGCCGTCTAACGCGAGCGACGCCTACGGCGCCTACGCCGACGACGGCCGCGGCAACCAGTTCTACTGGTCCGACCGGTCGTACCGCCCGGGGCAGAATCTGCCGTATCCGGATCGTCCCTATGGCGCGCCGGATCGCGACTGACCTCGCGGCACTAAAAATGAAAACCCCGGCATCGCTGCCGGGGTTTTCGTTTTTTTTGCGAACAGGAGCGGCGTTTACGCCGAGACGTGTTCGATGAACTTCTGCGGGGGCGGATCGCCCCATTGCGACACCAGCGCCTCCTCGGCGGACAGCAGGTTCGAGCCGTTCTTGACGTTGAGGCGGTCGCTGTCGGCCCAATGCTCATGCACGCGGCGCCACGGGTCGGCCCAGTAGTCGTAGACCTGGCTGCCGAGCAGGTGCCGGCCGATGCCCCACATGTGCTCGTACTTGTTGGTGTCGCGCATGTGCTTGTGGCCCATGAACACGTCGTCCATGTCCTGCACCTCGAACGAGATGTGATTCAGGCCGGCATCATGGTGGTTGATGGCGAAGAACACGTGGTGATCGACGTAGGTGTCGCCGCGGTCGCAGCGGTTGAACGAGCCGATCAGGTTGTCCTTCTGCCCGGCATAGACATCGTCGGAGCAGATGAAGCCGAGATGATGACGGAACCAGCCGACCGTGTCCTTGACCTTCGGCGTGCCGAGCACGCAATGCGCGATGCGTTTCACGCGCGACGGCCCCTTGGGCAGCCGCATCAGCGCGCCGGGGCGGGCCGTGGGCGCGGCACCGGTGTTCAGTGCCTGGCGTGGAGCCGGGATCTCCGGAACCTTGTCCATGCCCCAGACCACCTCGATCTGGTAGCCGTTCGGCTCTTTCAGCCGCACTCGCTTGCCGCCGCCCGGCTCGTCGATGTTCTCAATGCCGGAGGCGCCGGGTACCTTGGCCATTTCCTTGAGGTCGTCCTCGCTGGCGGCGTGGTAGGCCATACCGATGAACTTCGGATCGCCCTTCTCGGTGATGTGGAGATGGTGCACCGGGTCGGTGCCGCGATAATAGATCGCGTTGTTGGTGCGTTCGCTCTTGACCAAGCCGAAGTTCTCCAGGAACTCAGCCTGCTTGTCGAGGTCGGGCGAGCGCAGTCGCGCGTAGGCGATATCGGTTACCTTGATCACAGCCATTGTCGTCACGGTCCTTGGGTTGTTGGGGCAGGCTTGCCGTTGGCCGCCCCGTCTGGTGCAAAGATATAGCACCCCCATTCCGGAGGCAATTTCGCCTCAGGGCCACAGACCTGTTATGCGCGCGCTTGGCGGTCGGCTGGGCCGTGGTCCGGCTGGCCGGGCCTGGGGCGATATGCTGTATTCCGGCGAAAGCAAACGGAGGGTTGCGTGAAGCTTGTACTGTTTCAGGGCGCGGCAAATGGCGAGATTTCGCCGGGCCTGATGACCGACCGCGGCGTGGTCGACATCTCCGGCGCGGTCAAGAAGGGCCATACGCCCCAGCTCACCATGCAGGGCATCATCGACGATTTCGAGCGGCTGAAGCCCGCGCTGGAGAAGCTTGCCGCCGACGGCAAGGCCGTGCCGCTGGCCCAGGTCCGGCTCAAGCCGCCGCTGCCGCGGCCGGGTAAGATCCTGGCCTGCATCGCCAACTATTGGGAGCACGCCCAGCGCGAGGCCCGCTCGCTCAACATGTTCATGAAGAACCCCGACGCGGTGATCGGGCCGGGCGACACCATCGTGTTGCCGGAATACACCGTGCCCTACGCCTTCATGCACGAAGCTGAGCTGGCGCTCGTCATCAAGGGCCCGGCCAAGATGGTCAAGCAGAAGGACTGGCGAAGCGCCGTGTTCGGCTACACCTGCCTGATCGACGTTTCTGCACGCGAGCAGGGCCGCCGCACCTGGCCGGCGACGCCGCTGACCTCGTGGCTCGGCAAGTCGTTCGACACCTTCGCGCCGATCGGTCCGTGCATCGCCACCGCCGATGAGGTCAAGGATCCCAACGACCTGATCGTGCGGTTCTGGAATGACGGCCAGCTCCGGCACAACTACAACACCGACGACATGGAGCACCGGGTGCCCGAGCTGATCGAATGGGCCACCACGGTGATGACCATGAACTCCGGCGACTTGATCGCCTGCGGCACCAATCACGAGGGCCTGGGTTATCTCCAGGACGGCGAGAGCGTCGACATCGAGATCCAGAACATCGGCAAGATGACGCTCAAGGTGCGCGATCCCCTCAAGCGATCGTGGGAGCGCGGCGTCTACATGGGCGTCGATTCCACCAACCTGGAAGCGGTCAAGCGCCACCGCCCGCAGGGCGGCCCGCCTCCGCCCGGCAGCGCGATCTAAGAGTTCAAATGTTTGTCCCGGACGCGGTGCAGTTCGAAGTGCTGCACCGCTGATCCGGAACCGTACCAAGCTCCGAATGTGAAACGGTCCCGGGTCTGCAGCGCACCGCTCACGCGCTGCGCTGCGCGCGGGACAAGCCATCAGGTGACGCAGTGTCCAAACTCCCCCTCACCCTCGCCATCAGCCACTACGACCACGTCACCGACCTGATGACCGGGCGCGTCCCGGTCGAGGGCGTCGATCTCACCTGCCTCAGCGTGCAGATCGAGGAAATCTTCTTTCGCCAGTTCAACTATCTCGACTTCGACGTGTCCGAAGTCTCGATGGGCAAGTACTGCTCGCTGGTGTCGCAGGGCAACGCGCCGCTGACCGCGATCCCGGTGTTCCCGTCGCGGGTGCCGCGGCATTCCTCGTTCTACGTCCGCAAGGACGGCCCGGTGAAGCAGCTGTCCGATCTCAAGGGCAAGCGCATCGGCATCCCGGAGTGGGCGCAGACCGCGTCGGTGTATTCGCGCGGACTGATCGCACACCAGTTCGGCATCGATCTCAACTCCATCGAGTGGATCCAGGCCGGCGTCGACCAGCCGGGCCGGCTGGAGAAGGTCAAGCTCAACCTGCCCAAGGGCCTCAAGTACGAGTCCCGTCCCGACAAGAGCCTGGGCGGCATGCTGGTGTCGGGCGAGATCGACTGCGCGCTGTCGGCGCATCCGCCGGCGTGCTTCGAGCACGGCCACCCCAACGTGGCGCGGCTGTTTCCCGACTATCTCGATATCGAGATGAAGTATGTGAAGGACACCGGCATCTATCCGATCATGCACGCGGTGGCGTTCCGCCGCGACATTGTCGAGAAGAATCCCTGGGTGGCGATGAACCTGTTCAAGGCGTTCGACGAGGCGCGGCGGCGCAGCGTCGAGCGCGCGCTGAACTGCACCAGTTCGACCTTGCCGCTGCCGTGGGGCTACGAGCTGGCGCGGCGGATGCAGGAGGTGGTCGGCCCGGAGCTGATGCCGTACGGCGTCGAAGCCAACCGCAAGACGCTCGAGGCTTTCCTGCAATACGGGCACGAGCAGGGCGTGTTCCACCGCCGCATGACGCCGGAGGAGCTGTTCCCGCCGCAGGTGCAGAAGAGCGTGAGGGTTTAGGCCGCGGTCATTCCGGGGCGGCCGCTGGACGGCCGCTGCGCGCTAATACTCAACGCCGTCATCGCCGGGCTTGACCCGGCGATCCCGACAATGCTGGCAAATCCTCGCAACGCGAATCGAGATGGCCGGGACACACCCGGCCATGACGACTGCAATGACGCCTGCAGTTCAACCCAGCGCGTCGACGCCGGCCTTGGCGACCTGCTCGTCCTCGTGCGACTGCACGCCGGAGACGCCGATGGCGCCGACGCATTCGCCCTGGTGCAGAAGCGGCAGACCGCCCTGGAACATGACGCCGGGAGTGGGGAAGGTCGCGAACGCCGGCCGCTCCTTGACCCGGTCCTCGAAGAACTTGGTCGGCCGCTTGGTCAGCGCCGAAGTCTGAGCCTTCTTCACCGCGACCTCAGATGAGATTGCACCGGTGCCGTCGAGCCGCTCAAGCAGGATCACGGTGCCGGCGTCATCAACGACGGCAATGGCGACATTCCATTTGTTCTTCTGCGCCTCGGCCTTGCAGGCGGCCATCATCTTGTGCGCGTCGGCGGAGGTCAGGCAGGGCTTGTTACGCATGGTGTGTCCTCGCAGGGTGACAGTGGGAAATTGCGGGCGGCACAGTCACGGGAATTGGGCCGCCCGTCAATCGGTCTCCGCCGGCTCGGCTGAGACAGATCGCTTCGTCAGGTCTGGTCCCACTCCACCCGTTCGGCACCCGGAGACACTGGGTCGTAGTACCACTTGAGCCCCAGCTTCTCCTCACTGAGCACGTTGGTCTTGAAGCTCTTCCAGGCCTGGAGCTCAAAGTAGTCGAGTGGCCCGCCCTTGGCGCGCAGCCGATGCGGCACGCCGGTCGGGAAAAACACCAGCGTCCCGGGTTCGAGCTCTTGGGTGTCGTCGCCGACCTGGACAACGCCGCGGCCCTTGAACGTGATGTAGCAATGCGAGGGGCCGTCCGGGTTGGCAGGGGTGCCGACGTGCTGATGGTAGGGCGATGACCCGCCGTCGTGATAGCGCATCTCGCCGGCCTGGATGGCATTGGTCGGCGTAAGCCTGCTGCCGTCGAGAAGCCGGACGGTGGACTCGGCGCAGAAGCGCCGCACGCGACCGCCGCTGGCGTCGGTTAGCGGGCGTAGCGTCTTGCGATTGAAGAAATAGCCCGGCCCGCCGGGCAAGCCCTGTTCGACGGCTGAGGGAGCCTTCGGCGTCACCATGTGCAGCAGGTCCAGATTCGACCCCGATGCTTCGACCTGGGCCGATTCGCCTGGCGCGAGCAGCACGCCGGCGCCCGGCTCCGCTGTGTGCGACTTGCCGTTGAAGCTGATGACGCCCCCCTTGGGCGCCTCGATCACGTAGACGAGATGGTAGTCGTTGCCGGCCTGAACATCGAACTTGCGACCTTGCGAGACCGTCCGATGATAGACGTCCAGGTACTTTGATCCACACAGGCTCTTGTTGCAGATCGCCCGTTCGAGCCCGGATGCGACCGGCTTGGCTTCGGTCTTGTTCCAATTGATGATCGAGACGTCGCTTATTTTCGCCATGGGTGTTCCTCCTGGAGCGGCTTCGGGCGGAAGATAGCGCCCGGACTGCGCTGCTGTACATGCGATTCCGTCATCAATCTCGGGGCCGCAGGCCCTCTCGGGAGCCGTTGCAATGGGGCGCGGTTGCGTCTCCTGCCACGGTGTGAAAAATTCCCAGAACGCGTTGGGAAGCACGCAAGCTTTTTCTCTGGTCCACGCGACAGGCGCGGCTGATGACATCGTCAGGAGCGGGCGCAAGGCTCGCCAGTTTCAAGAAGCTTCTTGCCCACGTCAGCGAACACATTTTGCCCGATGTCGGCTTCGAACTCTGGGACGGTTCGTTGGTGCCGGACGGTCTCGCACCGGAGGCGCCCATCCTCGGCATCGCCGATGAGGGCGTGGTCGCAGCGCTGCTGCGGCGTCCGAATGTCCATACGATTCTCAATCTCTGGGTCACCGGCCGCATCGACCTGCGCCGGGGCACGCTATTCGATCTCGTGGCGCGCCGACCCAAGGTCCGGACCAAGGAGTTGATCCGGCGCTTCGACAAGCGTTTGGGTCTCGCGACCGTCGCCAAATTCCTGTTCGTGCCGCGGGGCGGACCATGGCCGCTCGAGGAGATCCGCGGCGACAAGGCACTGGCGGACGGCAGCGAAGGCGCCAACAAGGACAATGTCAGCTACCACTATGACCTCTCCAACGCGTTCTATGCGCTCTTTCTCGATCCGGAGATGGTCTACACCTGCGCGTACTTCCATGATTGGAACGACGATCTAGCGACAGCACAGCGCAACAAGCTGGACATCGTCTGCCGCAAGCTCCGCCTCAAGCCCGGCGAGCGTCTGCTTGACGTGGGCTGCGGCTGGGGCGCGCTGGTCTGCCACGCGGCCCGCCACTACGGCGTCGATGCCCACGGCGTGACGCTGTCCCGGGAACAACTCGGCTACGCCAGGGAAAAGGTTGCCAAGCTCGGCCTCCAGGACCGGGTCACGTTCGAATTTCGCGACTACACGGCGGTCGAAGGCGCCTTCGACAAGATTGCCTCGGTTGGCATGTTCGAGCAGGTCGGCGTGCCCAACCACGAAACCTACTATCGGACCATCAACCGGCTGCTGAAGCCGGGCGGCCTCTACCTGCATCATTCGATCGCGCTGCGTTCGCCGGAATTCGAGCGGCTCAGCCGGCGCAAGGCTTTCGGCGCCGTCGCGATCGGCCGCTATATCTTTCCGGGCGGTTCGCTCGACCACGTCGGCATGTCGGTCGCCAACCTGGAGCGCTACGGCTTCGAGGTGCACGACGTGGAGGCATTGCGCGAACATTATGCGAGGACCACCCGTTTCTGGCACGACCGGCTGTCCGCCGCCCGGGTTGATGCGGAACGCGAGGTCGGCAGCGTCAAGACGAGGCTATGGCTCGCTTTCCTGGCCGGCGTCTCGATCGGGTTTGCGCGCGGCAGCGTCAACATTTTCCAGACGCTGGCATCCAAGCGCGTGCGCGGACCGTCGGGTCTGCCGCCAACTCGCGGCGAACTCTATCAGTAATGTCTGCTCTACCGCTCGCGCTCAGCGTTGGGCCGCTGCGTCCTGATCGGCCGTCGCAGGTTGCGCTGCCGCGTCACGCGGCGCAGCCTTCGGCCGGTTGTTGAATTTCTCCGCCAGGATCGGCGAGGGCCGCGCCACGTTGTGGGCGAGGCCCAGCGCCATGAACAGGCGGATGATCCACCACGTCAGGTCGAGCTCCCACCAGGTGTGGCCATGCCGCGCCGAGCGGGAATCGGCGTGATGGTTGTTGTGCCAGCCCTCGCCCGAGGTGATCAGCGCCACCAGGGCGTTGTTGCGGCTGACGTCGGGCGTGTCGTAGTTGCGGTAGCCCCAGACATGGGTGACCGAGTTGACCGACCAGGTGATGTGCCAGACCACGACGGTGCGCAGCGCCGCGCCCCAGATCACCAGGCTCAGGCCGAACTGCGTGGCCTCCATCGCGCTGCCGCCCGACAGCGCCACCGCCGCAAAGCCTCCGGCGAAGAACACAAGCCACGACGCCATCGCAATCTTCATCCAGTTGCCGCGCCGCGCAAGCCAGGAATAGAACGGGTCGCGGGCGACGTCGCGCGCGTATTGCGCGATCAGCGCGAAGCGATCCATGTCGTTGGGCCGGACCAGCAGCCAGCCGATGTGCGACCAGAAAAAGCTGACCAGCGGGCTGTGCGGATCCTGCTCCTCGTCGGCGAACTGATGATGGCGGCGGTGCACCGCCACCCAATGCGGCGGCGAGTCCTGCGCCGAGCAGATCGCGAGGATCGCCAGCGTGCACTCCAGCCATCGCGGGCAGGCGAAGCTGCGGTGGGTGAGCAGGCGGTGATAGCAGATGTTGATGCCGAGCACGCCGAACACGTACAGCCCGGCCACCAGCAGCACCACGCCGGTCCAGCTGAAGAACCACGGGAGGAACGCCAGCGTGGCGATCAGGTGGATCGCGGCAAAGCTGTAGACGTAGTCCTTTGCCCACCTGACCGCGGGCCGCGCCGTGCCGTGCTGGCGCCCAACGTCTGACGGCGCGGAACCCGCCAATCCGGGCGGCAGCGTTGCGACGTTCGGCGCGTCCACCACTCAGCTCTCCAGGCCGGTCGGTACGTTCTTGTCTTCGCTCTTGACGGTCATGCCCGCGGCCCGCGCCATGGTCTCCATCAGGGTGGTGAAATCCTTGGCGAGATATTCTTCGGGATTCTTTTGTGCGGTGGCGCTGCCGATGTGCATCTGCAGGATCTGTCGCGCCGCGGCGGTGACCGGCATTGGTACTTCGATCTGATCGGCCAACGCGAGCCCGAGGTCGAGGTCCTTGCGCAGCAGCTCCGGGGTGAATGTCGTGGTGTAGTCCAGGTTGACCAGCGCCGGCGATTTGTAGGCCGTGAACATCGAGCCCATCACGCCATTGTTGAGGAACGACAGGAAGGCATGGCGCGGCACGCCCATTTTGTTGGTAAGCAGCGTGATCTCGATCAGATTCTGGATCACCACGCCGAGCATGACGTTGTGGGCGATCTTGCAGACGCGGGCGAGCTCGCCGTCACCGACGTAGGACGCGCCCTTGGGCGCGAACACCTTGATCATCGGCTCGGCCTTCTTGAAGGCGGCTTCGGGTCCGGAGCAAACCGTCGACAGCTTGCCGGCCTTGATCACCTTGCCGTTGCCGGACACCGGCGCGCAGAGGTAGTCGGCGCCGCGCTCCTTCAGCCGCGTGCGAATGTCGGCGGATTCCTCTACCGCGATGGTCGAGCAGTCAACGAATACCGGCGGGGTCTTGTTGGTCGAGAGCACACCCTCCTTGCCGAAATAGACCTGCTCGACGTCTTTGCCTTCGGCGACGATGGAGAACACAATGTCGCAGCCGGATAGATCGCTGAGCTTGTCGACCACCTTGCCACCGGATTTGGCCAGCGGCTCGGCCTTCGACTTGGTGCGGTTCCAGATCGAAACGTCGTAGCCGGCCTTGAGCAGCCGCTCCGCCATCGGGTAGCCCATTCGGCCTACCCCAATCCATCCGACCCGCTGCGTATTCTGCGCCATATCCCACTCCCTGATGTCACTCGTATCTTGCGGTTTTGCTAGCACGAGAAAACCGCGCGCGGCAACGCCGGTCCGTGGGCGCGGAGCGGCTCTTGAGAATCGAGCGCGAACATGCAGGTTAGCGTCCGGCCCGGCCGTGCCGGGCGAACGGGCGAGGATTTTAGACGATGGCGGAACGAGCCGATGTGCTGCTGGTCGGGCCGAAGAAGCCGACTATCGTCGATGGGCTCAAGCCCGCGTTCAACCTGCACATGCTGGCCGATGCCGTCGACAAGGAGGCGCTCGTTGCGAGCCTCGGTTCCCGAATCCGCGGTATCGCGGTGAGTGTCAGCAGCGAGCGCGTCGACGCCGCGCTGATGTCGAAGCTGCCGCGTCTCGAGATCGTCTCGACCTTCGCCGTTGGCTACGATCACGTCGATGCCAAGTGGGCCGGCGCGCACGGCGTTGTTGTTACCAACACGCCGGGCGTGTTGACCGAGGAGGTCGCCGACACGGCGCTCGGGTTGTTGCTGTGCACAGTGCGGGAGTTCCCCCAGGCCGAGCGTTTCGTGCGCTCCGGCGAATGGGTCAAGCGCGGCTACCGGCTGACGCCGGCGACGCTACGCGACCGCACCGTGGGCCTGGTCGGCATGGGCGCGATCGGCCAGGCCATCGCGCGCCGGCTCGACGCCTTCAAGGTGCCGGTGGTCTACCACGCCCGGCATCCGCGGCCGGAGCTGCCCTATCGGCACTATCCCGATCTCATGGCGATGGCGCGCGACGTCGACGTGCTGCTGGTGATCGTGCCGGGCGGCGCCGCAACGGCGAACATGATCGACGCCAAGGTTCTGAACGCGCTTGGTCCTAACGGCATCCTGATCAACATGGCGCGGGGCTCGGTGGTCGACGAGCGGGCGCTGATCGAGGCGCTGCGCGACAAGCGCATCATGGCGGCCGGCCTCGATGTCTATGTCAACGAGCCGGAAGTGCCGTCTGAGCTGATCGCCATGGACCACGTTGTGCTGTTCCCGCATCTCGGTTCCGCAACCGTGGCGACCCGGCGCGCTATGGACCAGCTCGTGGTCGATAACCTTCTGGCCTGGGGCGCAGGCAAGCCGCCGCTCACCCCGGTTCCGGAAACACCCTGGCCGCCACGCAAGCAGGCGTGATAAATTTCGCGCATGGTCCGTGGCGTCCTGCCCGCGCTGATTGTGTTGATCGCCTGCGCGTCGCCGCTTTGCGCGCAGCAGGCGCCGGCGACGAGTGCGCCCGAGACCAATGCGCCGGATCAGAAGGTGACAATGCCGGAGGTGACGACGCCGGAGGTCACCATGCCGGCGGCGCCCGCCCCGCGCACCATGATCGGTAGCTGGGAGTTCTCCAACGCCGACCGCGAGAAGATCTGCACCGTCACGTTCCAGAACGAGTCCAATAAGGTCGGCAAGCGGCTGAGTTTCAATCAGGGCTGCGCCGAGAATTTTCCGTTCATCCGCGACATCGTCGCCTGGAGCCAGGGCGGCGGCAGCGATTTCCTGCGCCTGCTCGATGCGCGGGGCAATTCGGTGCTCGACTTCAGCGAGGTTGAGACCGGTATCTTCGAGGCGCCGAAGCCGGGCGAGGGCGTGCTGTTCATCCAGAACCCGACCGATCTGGGACCTGCGCCGAAGACGGCCGACCAGATCAAGGGCGACTGGACCGTGATCCGCCGCACCGGCAAGGCAATCTGCGCGTTGACGTTGTCGGATGAGGCGGCCGGCGAGGAGTTTGTGGTCCGCGTGCAGCCCGGCTGCGATCCGGTGGTGGTACGGTTTGCACCCGCGACCTGGCAGATGGATCGCGGCGAGATCGTGCTGCGCGCCACGAATGGCCAATCCTGGCGTTTCGAGGAAGGCGACAACAAGAGGTGGCAGCGCATCCCGCTGACCGCAAGCCCGCTGCTGATGGTCCGGAAGTAGCGCGTGCTGATCTCCGGGAAGGACAAGCTGGAGCGGATGCGCGACGGCCGCACCGTCTATATCGGTGCCGAGCGGGTCGACGACGTGACGGCGCATCCGGCGTTTCGCGAAGGCGCCCGCACCATTGCCCACCTGTACGATCTCAAGGCCGCCCCGGAGAGCCGCGATCTGTTCGCGTACGACGAAGGTGGCGAACCCATCAGTCTTTATTGGCTGCGTTGCCGCAACCGCGACGACCTCGCGCGCCGCATGCGCTGCTGCAAGGCGATCGCCGATGCCAGCTTCGGCTTCATCGGCCGCTCACCCGACCAGGTGTCCGGGCTGGTCACCGGGCTTGCCATGGATGCTGGTCTGCTCGACCGGCTGCACCAGGGCTTCGGTCATAACCTCAGCCGCTATCACGACCATGCCAGCCGCAACGACCTCTATCTCAGCTTTGCGGTGACGCCCGCGAGCGGCAGGAAGAGCGCCGACCTGTTCCCCGGCCAGCAGCGCGACGACCCGAACCTCCAGGTGGTCGCTGAGGACGACAGCGGCGTTGTCGTGTCGGGCATGAAGATGCTCGCCACCGGCGCGGTCTATGCCGACGACATCCTGATCGGCAACCTCACGCCGATTGACGACAAGCTCAAGAGCGAAGCCATCACCGCGGCGCTGCCGATCAACGCGCCGGGCGTGTCACTGTGGTCGCGGCAGCCTTATGCGCTCGCGGCGCGTCACGAGGCCGACTATCCGATGTCGTACCGCTACGACGAGACCGATAGCGTGCTGGTCTGCGATCGCGTGAAGATTCCGTGGGAGCGGGTGTTTCTGCACAACGATGCCGCGATGTCGCGCCGCATCTACATCGAGACTCCGGCCAATTGCTATCAGAACCACCAGTCCAACATCCGGTTCTGGTCCAAGATGGGCCTGATCGTCGGCGTCGCCAGCCGCGTCTGCCAGGCCAACGGCACCGACAAAATCCCAGCGGTGCGCGAGCAACTCGGCCGGCTCGCCTCGCTCGAGGCGCTGATCGGCGGGTTGGTGATGGGCCAGATCGAGGCCTGGGAGGAGTGGCCCAAGGGCTACGCCACGCCGAACCGCCGGATCATGTATGCGGCGCTGAACTGGTGCCAGGAGCACCACACGGAGATCATCGACACGTTGCGCACCTTGCTTGGCGGCTACCCGATGGTGATGCCGGCCTCGATCGACGTCACCACCGACGATACGCTGCGTGAGCGCTTCGAGCGCTGGTGGAAGACGCCGTCGATCGAGGCGGTCGAGCGGCACAAACTCTACAAGCTTGCCTGGGACCTGACCGGCTCGGAGTTCGCCGGCCGCCATATGCTGTACGAGAAGTTCTACGCCGGCTCTTCGATCGTGGTGCGCAATCAGAATGACCGCGAGGCGCCGTGGGATCGCTTCCACGCGACGGTCGACCGGCTGCTGGCTGGCATCGACGTGCCGAAGGCCTGAGCAAGGCCGTTGCCGCTGCGGGGCGGCTTCACTACGCTTTGCCGGGAAAAGACAGCGGAGGGAGGGCGCGATGAGGCAGCTTTTGCTGGCGTTTGTGGCGGCCGCCGGTCCGGCGCAAGCGCAGGCCGATTTCCCGACCCATCCGATCCGCATCATTGTGCCGCAGGCGGCGGGTTCCGGCATCGACCTCCAGGCCCGCGTCATTGCGCAGAAGATGAGCGATATCTGGGGCCAGCCCGGCGTGGTCGAGAACCGGCCCGGCGCCAACGCCATCATCGGCGTCGACGCGGTCGCCAAGTCCGCGCCCGACGGCTACACCCTGATCTACGCGCCGATCAGCTCGGTGACCACCAACGGCTTCATCTACAAGAAGCTGCCCTATGACACGCTGCGCGACTTTGCGCCGATCACCCAGACGGTCAGCAACCCGCTTGGCGCCATCGCCAATCCCAACGCCGGCATCCACTCGGTCAAGGAACTAGTGGCGCAGGCCAAGGCCAACCCCGGCAAGCTGAACTACGGCTCTTTCGGCATCGGCAACATGACGCACCTCCAGGGCGTGCTGTTGTCGCTGGCCGCCGACATCAAAATGACCCACGTGCCGTACCGCGGCCAGACCCCGGAGGTCACAGACATCCTGTCGGGGCAGATTCCGTTCGGCTTTACCACCACCGCTGGGGTCAGCGACTTGGTGGAAACCAAGAAGCTGATCCTGTTCTCGGTGTTCGGCGCGGAGCGCGACGAGCAGTTCCCCAACACGCCGACTCCGACGGAGGAGGGCTATCCCGGCGTGGTCGTGGTCGGCTGGGCCGGCATGCTGGCGCCGCACGGTACGCCCAAGCCGATCGTCGACAAGCTCTACGCCGGCATCGTCAAGATCCTGGCGATGCCCGACGTCAAGGACGCGATCCTGAAGCAGGGCTCCAAGGCGGTGGCGAGCAAGTCGCCCGAGGATTTCGCGCGCTATATCCAGTCGGAGATGGACAAGTTCCACCCGGTGATCAAGGCTGCGGGGCTGGAAGGCTCGCAGTAGGCGGATGAGCTTTGTCCGCAAGACCCATCGCTTCGGGCTGTTGACGCCGTCGTCCAACACCACCCAGGAGCCGGAGTTCTCGGCGGCGTTGCCGCCGGACGTGTCGCTACACACCGGGCGCGTCAGCTACCGCGATATCACGCCCGCGGAGCAGGACCGCTGCGTGCTTGAGCTCGAGCAGGAAAGTCGCAAGCTCGCCGATGCCGAGGTCGACGCCATAGTGTTTGCCGCCACTGCGCCGACGCTGGCCAAGGGCAAGGGCTATGACCGCGAGCTGATCAAGCGCATGGAGGATGCCTCCGGGCGAGCCGCCACCACGGCGGCGACCGCCTTCATCGACGCGTTGAACGAACTCGGCGCTGAGAAAATCGCGATCGGAGCGCCGTGGAGCAGGGCCATGGACGAGCCGATGGTCGCGTTTATGCAGGCGCACGGTTTCTCCGTGGTTCACAGCGAGGTGGTTGGCTTCGTCGCCTCGATCGAGCTCGGCCGCGTCGGGCCGGAGACCGCCTACGAGCTTGCGTGCCGCACCGACCGGCCGAACGCCGACGCCATCATCATGCCGGGCGGTAACTGGACGTCTATGCCGGTGGTCGAACGGCTGGAGCGCGAGCTCGGCAAGCCGGTGCTGGTCAACAACGCCGTCAGCATCTGGGCCGGGCTGCGCCTGCTCAAGCGCAAGGACAGCATCGCCGGCTACGGCCAACTGTTGCGCGAGCATGTCGCCGGGTGAATATTGCAGCCGATCAGCCCCCGATCAGGTGCGGTAGCATCAGCGTCACAATGGGGACCCAAACCACCAGCGACAGCCGCACGAAGTCCGCCATCAGGAACGGCGTGACGCCGCGGAAGGTGTCGATCATCGGCACGTCCTTGGCGAGCGAGTTGATCACGAACACGTTGAGCCCGACCGGCGGCGTGATCAGCCCGATCTCGACCACCATCAGGATGATGATGCCGTACCACAGCTTCACGTCATCGACCGGCATGCCGAAGTCCAGCCCGGCGATGATCGGCCAGAAGATCGGGATGGTGATCAGGATCATGGCGAGCGAATCCATGACGCAGCCTAGGAACAGGTAGAGCACGATCATCCCAATCACGATGACGTAGGGCGACAAGCCGGAATTCTGGAACAGCTCGGCGGTCCAGTTCGGCAATTGCGAGAAGCCGAGGAAGGCGTTGAGCACGCCGGCGCCGAGCAGGATGACGAAGATCATCGCCGACGTGAGCGCGGTCTCGTACATCGTCTCGATGAAGCCGGCCATCCGCATGCCGCCGTAGAAGAACGCGATCAGCGCCATGCCGACGGCGCCGATGCCGGCGCCTTCGGTCGGGGTGAAAGCGCCGCTGTAGATGCCGCCCATCACGATCACGAAAACCAGGCCAACGGTCCAGACATCGCGGATCGCAAGCAGCTTTTCCCGCCAATTCGCCCGCGGCGCGGCGGGACCCGCGGAAGGATTGATCCGAACCACGATGCCGATAACGATGCAATAGAAGATCGCCGCCAGCACGCCAGGCACGGCGGCAGCCTGGAACAGCTGCACGATGTTGCCCTCGACCATGATGGCGTAGATGATCAGCGGGATCGACGGCGGGATCAGCGCGCCGAGCGTGCCGCCGGCGGCGAGCGTACCAGTCGCGAACGAAGCGGAGTATTTGTATTTCCGCAGCTCCGGCAGCGACACCTGGCCCATCATCGCCGCGGTCGCGAGCGACGAGCCGCTGATGGTGCCGAATGCGGCGCAGCCGCCGATCGCCGCCATGGCGAGGCCGCCGCGGAAATGGCCTATGAAGGCAGCCGCCGCGCGGAACAGTGCCGTGGTCACACCCGCGCGGTTGGCGAAGTTGCCCATCATCAGGAACAGCGGCACCACCGAGAAATCGAACGAGCTGAACCGCCAGTACGATTCGGTCTTGAGGAAGCTGAGCAGAGAGCCCCAGCCCGCGATCGTGGTGTAGCCGATCATGCCGACCGCGATCATCGACACGCCGATCGGCACCCGCAGCGCGATCAGCAGGAACAGCACGGCGAAGCCGGCGCCGCCGATGGCCAGATCGCTCATGGGTCACTCCGCCTTGGCGATCGGCCGGCCGGCCGAATGTCCGGCCCGGACGCCGGCGAGGTCTTCGGTGAGCGAGTAGGCGATCGCCCAGATCAGCACGATCATGCAGACCAGGTCGAACGGAATGGTCCACCAGCGGTAGAACGCGAATGCCGAGATCTGCTCGGCCGACTGCCGCAATTCCAGCATCCCATAGTACAGGCGCCAGGTGAACATGATGACGGCAAGCAGGAACAGCACGTTGCCGAAGGCATCGAGCGCGGCCTTGGTGCGCGCCGACGCCTTTTGCGTGAAGAAGTCCGCCAGCACGTTGCCGCGGTGCAATTGGGAGTAAGGCAGGAACGCAAAGATCGCGCAGCCGCACAGAATGCCAACGATGTCGTAGTCGCCGTTGATCGGCGCGGACATGGCATAGCGTCCGGCCACGCTGAATGTGACGACCAGCGCCATTACGCAGCTCAGCAGGCCGCCGACGACCGCGAGGACATCCGCCAATTTGTGAAGCGCTCGGCCGGCCGCGCCGGCCGGCCGGGTCTCCGTCCCACTCTGCTCAGGCATCGACAAATTCCCCCCAAAGGCTGTCGAAGCTCGCCCCGCTGTCGGTCGTTATTACAGTTCCGCCTGGAATGTCACTTCGAGTATTTGGCCTCCAGCGCCTCGACCTCGGCCAGGATCTTCTTGCCGTCGTCGCCGCCGTCGTCGAGCAGTTTGACGAAGCGGTCGAACACCGGTTGCACCTTCTGCTTGAACTTGGCTGTTTCCTCGGCGCTGAGCGAGACGAACTTGTTCTTGGCTTTGGTGTGCATCACCTTCTCGCCCTCCTGCTCGACGAAGTCCCAGGTCTTGATGGCATGGTCGACCAGGTTCGGCCCCGAGTTGTCGTCGATCACCTTCTTCAGGTCGGGCGGCAGGCTGTCGTACTTTTGCTTGTTCATCAGGAAGGTGAAGATCGCCGTGCTGAGCCGCGGCTGCGGCGGCGCCAACGTGGTGAAATAGTCGGTGAGATCCTGCATCTTGACCGACGGCGCGATTTCGTAGGGCAGTATCGAGCCGGTGACGGTGCCCTTGCTCAGCATCGGCGCGAGTTCGGGCAGCGCGACTTGCAGCGGCGCTGCGCCCAGCGCTTCCAGGATCCAGGCGTTGGTGCGCGAATACGAACGCAGCTTCATGCCCTGGAAGTCCTCGACTTTGTTGATCGGCTCCCGGGTCATGAACAGCGCGCCGGCGTGGCAATGGACCAGCAGTACGTGGTACGGCTCGAAGTCCTTCGTCATGTATTTCGGCACGTATTCCTGAAGCGCCCGCACCGTTGCATTTGTGCTGCGATGCAGGAACGGCAACTCGAAGATTTCGAGTTTGGGCATCACGCCGGGCGTGAAGCCCGGCAGCGCCCAGCCGATGTCGACGACGCCGTCGCGCACCTGCTGGAGCATCTGCTCAGCCTTGCCGCCAAGCTGCATCGAGGGGAACACCTGGACCTTGATGCGGCCGTTTGAATCCTTGCCGATCTTCTCCGCCCAGGGGATGATGAAATACTTCATCGGGTTGGCGACCGGCGGCAGGAACGAATGCAGCCGCAGCGTGACCTCCTGCGCAGACGCCGCCGCCGGTATGAGGGCCACACCGCACCCGATCGCGCCGATCAGTGCCACGACCATCCGGATGTATTTCATGGCAATCCTCCCCCTGGACCATTGGGATCGATCCCATTGTATCTTTGCAGCAAGCTGGTTGGTGCGCAACAAAGCCAGCACCCGGTCCGGCAGTTCTATTGCGGAATCGAAGGCGCTAAAAAGTCGGCATGGCGGTTTCCTACTATGATCCGCGCCTCGTCGCGGCTTTGCGCTCCCAGATATGTTGTGCAGTGCACCGCACAGGCTGGATCGAGGTGGCCGACAGGTTGGAGCGACATCGTGACGTTGCGCTGAAAAGAATATGATGGCGACGCGGGACACACGGATTGCCATCATCGGCGGCGGCATGGGGGGTTTGAGCGCCGCGCTGGCATTGCAGCATTTTGGCTTCGGCGTCGCGGTGTTCGAGCAGGCACGCGAGCTGCGTGAGATCGGCGCGGGTGTGATCATCACCCCCAACGCCATGCACGCGCTCAACCTCCTTGGCGTCGGGGAGCGGGTGGCGAAGGAGGCCGGCCCGACCGAGGCCTACCTGATCCGGCATTATCAGACCGGCAACGTCATTAAGGTCCGCGCCAACGGCACCGACTATTTCGAGCGGTTCGGCGAGCATTACTACCAGGTGCATCGTGCCGACATCCACTCCGCGCTGGCCGAGGCCGTGCTTCGCAACGACCCGGATTGCGTTTCCCTCGGCCACCGCTTCGAATCGCTGACGCAGGACGGCGCCGGGGTGTTGACGCGGTTCGCCAACGGCGCGAGCTTCGCAAGCGATGTGCTGATCGGCTGCGACGGCAATGCCTCGAGGGTGCGGGCCTGCGTGTTCGGCGACGAGATCGTGAACTACACCGGCCAGGTCGCGTTCCGTGCGTTGCTGCCCATGGCGAACGTGCCGGCCGGCATCCTGAAGATGCCCTACGCCATGTTCGTCGGCGTCAACCGGCTGCTGCTGCATTTTCCGCTGCGCCATCGCACCATGATGAACGTGATCGCGGTGTCGCGCGAGCCGAAGTGGCAGGAAGAGGGATGGGCGATCCGTGCCACGATCCAGGAGTTCGCCGATCTCTATCGCGAGTTCATACCGGACGTGTTGGAGCTGATCGCCGCCATCGCGCCCGATGCGCTGTACAAATGGGGCCTGCGCGATCGCGAGCCGATCCAGCAATACACCAAGGGGCGGGTCACCATGCTGGGTGACGCCGCGCACCCGATGTCTCCGTTCCTCGGCCAGGGCGCGTGCATGGCAATCGAAGATGCCATGGTGCTGGCTCGCGCGTTCGACCAGGCGGGTGATTTCGCGGAAGCCTTCGGTCTCTACGAGAGCACGCGCAAGGACCGCGCCAACGGCGTCCAGCTGGCCTCCCGCCAGCAGGCCGATGAGATTCAAGGCGTCACCAAGCGCGGCGCCAATCCCGGTTTCAACGCCGACGATCGCGGTCTGTATTTCTACAACCCGGTCACCGTGCCGCTGATCTCAGCAAACGACTGAAGGATATTCGGTATCTCCTTGAGGTTTCCCTTGGGCGCCGAACCGCGTATGTTGCCATAGCAGGCGGCGCGCTTTCACTTTGGTCGAATGACAAGTAAAAGCCTGCGATTCGATATTTGAAGTGGCCGAAAAAGCGGCGCGCGATCAAGCAGAGTCAGCCGAACGTGCGGTCGTAGGTTCACGCGTCACCTCTCGCGTCCATCAAAAAGCGGCCCAAGTGGCCTAACGAAGGTAGGATCAATGGCCGATCGCCAGGAGACCAAGCGCACCGAACCGGACGATGACATTGTCTATCCGGCTTCCGTTCCATTCGTGCTGGTGCACTTGGCCTGCATCGCTGCGATCTGGTCCGGGATCACTTGGACTGCCGTTATCCTGTGCGCGTCACTTTATTGGTTGCGCATCTTCGCCATCGGCGCCGGATATCACCGTTATTTCTCCCATCGAGCTTATTCGACCAGTCGGACATTTCAGTTCATCCTTGCGGTCCTGGCGCAATCCACGGCGCAGAAAAGCGTTCTGTGGTGGGCGACCAAGCACAGGCACCACCATCTGCACTCCGACACCGCGGAGGACGTCCATTCGCCGCGGCACAAGGGCTTCCTATACAGCCATGTCGGGTGGATCCTGGGTCGGCGGCATGACGCCACCGATTTTGTCAAGGTCGCCGATCTCGCGCGCTATCCAGAAATGATGTGGCTTCATCGGTACCATCTGGTTCCGGCTGTCGTCCTTGCGGTTCTGTGCTTCCTTATCGGCGGCTGGTCCGGCCTGGTGGTTGGGTTTTTCTGGAGCACCGTACTGGTCTATCACGCCACGTTCTGCATCAACTCGCTCACCCATGTGCATGGACGACGGCGTTTCGTGACCGGCGACGATTCCCGCAACAATTGGGTCCTGGCAATTTTCACGATGGGCGAAGGCTGGCATAACAATCATCACGCCTATCCAAGCAGCGTTCGCCAGGGCTTCCGATGGTGGGAGATCGACGCGACCTATTACATATTGAGGATGCTGGCGTGGTTCGGCGTGGTCTGGAATCTCAAGGCGCCGCCGGAACAGCTGCTGCGCAACGAACAACCGATCGGGGCGCGCGCGCTCAAGCGGGCTTCAGAACAGCTCGCCGCGAATTTCAGTTCGGATGGCATCGCGCGCGCAATCCTCGCCGCGTTGCATGGGCCGGAGCTGGTCGCGCTGCAACACGCGGTATCTCACGCCAGGGATCGTGCGACCGAGGTGCTGCGGACCTTGCACCTGCCCCAGCTCCCCAGCCGGGACGATCTGATGGCGGAAGCCAAGGCAATGTTCGCCAGGACGCCGTCACTCGATGAGATCGTCGACCGGGCCCATGAACTCATTCTGGAATCGGTGAGGCTTCGGCTCATCGCTCAGGCCAGCTGACGAACCCGTCGTTCGGTCCGCCGCCAGATCCGGCCTCGCTAGATCAGCTTCAACCCCTTGAGGCTGGTGTGGCCTTCCTTGCCGACGATGATGTGGTCGTGCACCGAGATGCCGAGCGGCTTTGCGATCTCCACGATCGACTGCGTCATCTGGATGTCGGCGCGGCTCGGTGTCGGGTCGCCACTCGGATGATTGTGCACCAGGATGATCGCGGTGGCCGACAGCTCCAGCGCGCGCTTGACCACCTCGCGCGGATAGACCGGGGTGTGGTCGACTGTGCCGGTCTGCTGCAGTTCGTCGGCGATCACCTGGTTGCGCTTGTCGAGGAAGATGATGCGGAACTGCTCCTTGTCGGCGAACGCCATCGCGGTGCGGCAATAGTCCAGCACCGCGGTCCATGACGACAGCACTGGACGCTTTTTGACTTGGCCGCGGGCCAGCAATCCCGCCGCCGCCTGCACGATCTTCAACTCGACGATGGCAGCTTCACCGAGCCCCTCGATCTCGCGCAGCCTGGCGCTCGGCGCCGAAACCACCTCGCCGAACGAGCCAAACTTGCCGAGCAGCGCCTTGGCCAGCGGTTTCACGTCGCGTCGCGGAATGGCGCGAAACAGCACCAGCTCCAGCATCTCGTATTCGGTGACGGCATCGGCGCCGGCGTCGCGGAACCGCATGCGGAGCCGCTCGCGATGGCCGTGATAGTGCGGCGATGCCTCGGCGAGACCGTCCGTCGCAGCAGTGTCATTCACTGCAGTCTCTTTCGCGGTCTTGGACTTCTTGTCGTACACGACAGGCACCTGCACGGACGCCGTTCAGGATGCGGGTATTGCCCGGCCGATGCAATCGCTATGTGTCTTGGCCAAGGTTGCAGGTTTGCAGGTTCGAAGTTGCGCACATGCAGATTTTGCAAGTCGCAACTTCGACCGCGTCAGGCCCGATACGGCGGCTTGTCGAATCCTTTGGGCGACGTGGTGAAGATCTCCGCCCCGTTGGCGGTGACGCCGATGGTGTGCTCGAACTGGGCCGACAGCGAGCGGTCACGGGTCACTGCTGTCCAGCCGTCGGACAGCACCTTCACGTGCGGCCGGCCGAGGTTGATCATCGGCTCCACGGTGAAGAACATGCCAGGGCGCAACACGATGCCCTCACCGGGGCGGCCGACGTGGACGATGTTCGGCTCGTCGTGGAACAGCCGGCCGAGGCCATGGCCGCAGAAGTCGCGGACCACGCTCATGTGCTGGCCTTCGACGAACCCCTGGATGGCGGCGCCGATGTCGCCGGTGGTGGCACCGGGACGAATTGCCGCAATGCCGCGCATCATGGCGTCGTAGGTCACCTCGATCAGTCGCTCGGCCCGGCGCGGAATCTCGCCCACCGGGAACATGCGGCTGGAATCGCCGTGCCAGCCGTCGAGGATCAGCGTCACGTCGATATTGATGATGTCACCATCCTTCATCGGCTTGTCGGCTGGGATGCCGTGGCAGACCACGTGGTTGATCGAGGTGCAGGTCGATTTCTTGTAGCCGCGATACATCAGCGTCGCCGGCAATGCGTCGTGGGAGAGCGCGAAGTCGAGAACGAGCTGATCCAGCCGCTCGGTGGTGACGCCGGGCGCCACCTCGCCGACCAGCATGTCGAGGCATTGCGCGACCAGTTGTCCGGCCTTGCGCATGCCCTCGAAGGCATCCTTGCCGTGTAGCTTGATCTGGCCGGTCTTGCGCAGCGGCGCGCTGGCCGCTTCAACGTAGCTCATGGGCTGGCAATGTAAGGCTTGAACGCGGCAAAGCAAGCGACCTCGCGCAGCGCGTTCAGCTCGCCGCGAACGCCTCGCGCACGAACTCGCCGATGCGTGCGATCGCCCACTTGCCCTCCGGCACGATGCGCGCGAACAGGTGCCAGACATGCGGCATGCGGTGCCAGACTTCGAGCTCCACCGTGCCGCCGCCGTCGCGCAGCGTCTGCGCCATGCGCTCGGCGTCGTCGCGCAGGATCTCGTCGGAACCGACCTGGATCAGCGACGGCGGCAGTCCCCGGCCGTCGCCATGGATCGGCGACGCATACGGATGCCGCGGATCGGCGCTGCCGAGATAATGGCGCGCGAACGCGCGGGCCTGATCGGTGCTGAGCATCGGCTCAGCCTTGGCGTTCAGCAGGAACGACTCGCCGCCCAGTGCCAGGTCGGTCCACGGCGAGAGGCCGACGGCCGCGGCCGGCATCGGAATGCTATCGTCGCGCAACTTCATCAGCATGCCGAACAGCAGCCCGCCGCCGGCGGAATCGCCGCTGACCGCGATTCGCCGCGGATCGGCACCCTGGTCGAGCAACCAGCGGTATGCCGTGACCGCGTCGTCGACCGCCGCTGGAAACGGATGCTCAGGCGCCAGGCGATAGTCGGTGCAAAGCACGGTTGCCTTTGTCGCCGTGGCGAGCCGCCACAGGAAATCGCGGTATAGCTGCGGGGTGCCGTACACATAGGCGCCGCCGTGCAGGTGCAACACGTGGAAGCCGGGCAATGCGCCCGGAGCCGAGACGCGGACGGCAGGTAGACCCCCGACCTCGATTGGAGCTTGGGTGAAGCTTTTCGGCGGCCCAGGCGTGACCCGCTCGACCCATTCCAGCTGCCGCCGCAGCTCCGCGATGTCCGGATCGGGATTTCCGCCTTTAAACGCGCGCAGCCCAAGCCGCAGCAGCTCAGAGCGGACGCTCATCGCGTGCCATCGCCCGCCGTATCGAAGCGCTGTCGCGCCTCCTGGATCGCCGCGCGATTCCGCCGCGCCCACAGCCCGATGCCGCTCACCGGTTCAAGCAGCGAGCGGCCGAGCTTGGTGAGCTCGTATTCAACCTTCGGCGGGATGGTGGGGAACACTGTGCGCGTCACCAGGCCGTCGCGCTCCAGCCCGCGCAAGGTCAGCGTCAGCATGCGCTGGGAGATGCTGCCGAGCGCGCGGCGGATTTCGTTGAATCGCCTCGGTCCGCTGCCGAGTTCGCCCACCACCAGCACGGTCCACTTGTCGCCGACGCGGGCCAGCACCTCGCTGACCGCCCGGCAGTCCTCGGGCACATGCAGGGAACCGGGTATCGCCGGTGTGCCTTCTTGCCCCCGCTTCTGGGTCATCTATCTAGCCTCAGTATAAAGCCGTAACCACGGCACGGAGATAGAGGGTCCCATGGCCAGACTCAAGATCGCCATCGTCATCAGCACCACCCGCGCCAGCCGCTTCGGCCACAAGCCGGCGCAATGGGTCAAGGAGATCGCCGCGGCCCGCGACGACATCGAGGTCGAAACTCTCGACTTGCGCGACTATCCGATGCCGTTCTTCGACGAGGTGGCCTCGAACGCCTGGGCGCCCTCGCAGAACGAGGTGGCCAAGCGGTGGCAGAACAAGGTCGCCGAGTTCGACGGCTTTGTCTTCGTGACCGCGGAGTACAATCACGGCATCCCGGCGGTGCTGAAGAACGCGCTCGATTACGCCTATCCCGAGTGGAACAAGAAAGCCGCGGGGTTCGTCGGCTACGGCTCGGTCGGCGGCGCGCGCGCCATCGAGCAACTGCGCCTGGTCGCGGCCGAGCTGCAATTGGCGACCATCCGCACTGCTGTCTATATCCAGGGCGCCGACTTCATGGCGACATGGAAGGAAGGTAAGGACTTGAAGGACATTCCCTATCTCCAGGCCGGCGTCAAAGACATGCTGGATCAGCTCGTCTGGTGGGCCAGGGCGCTGAAAACCGCGCGCGACCACGATCGGCTCGCTGCTGCAGCCTAGCCGTAACCACCCCATCCGTTCGCATCAACGAGGCACACCATGTCCATCCGTCCCGTCAAGAAAATCGTGCAGTCCAAGCCCACAATGGAAGGCGCCGGCGTGCATTTGCGCCGCGCCTTCGGCTTCGGCGACACCAAGGAGTTCGATCCGTTCCTGCTGCTCGACGATTTCAGGAACGACAATCCCGACGAGTACAGCGCCGGCTTCCCCTGGCATCCGCATCGCGGCATCGAAACCATCACCTACGTGCTGGCTGGCGAGGTCGACCACGGCGACAGCCTCGGCAACAAGGGCGTGCTCGGCGCGGGCGACGTGCAGTGGATGACCGCGGGAAGCGGCATCATGCATCAGGAGATGCCGCGCGGCGACGACAAGGGCCGCATGCACGGTTTCCAGCTTTGGGCGAACCTGCCGCGGCACCTGAAGATGACGGCGCCGCGCTACCAGGACGTCAAGGCCGCCGACATCCCCGAGGTGACCGACGATGACGGCACCAAGGTCCGCGTCGTCACCGGCGAGTTCTGGGGCAGAAAGGGCCCGGTCGAAGGCGTCGCCGCCGACCCGCGCTATCTCGACATCTCGGTGCCGCCGGGAAAGAAAAAGACCTTCAAGGTCGAGGTCGACCGGCATGCCTTCGCCTACATCTTCGCTGGTTCGGGCGCCTTTGTGTCGGCGTCAAGGCCGTTCGGCGTGCTGACCGAGAAGCAGGTCGACGGTCAGGAGGTCGTGGTTCGCGACAACGTCGGCAATCGCTCGCTGGTGGTGTTCGACCGCGGTGACGAGGTCACGGTGCAGGCCGGCGAGGAGGGCATCCGCTTTCTGCTTGTGTCGGGCCGGCCGATCGAGGAGCCGGTCGCCTGGTATGGGCCGATCGTGATGAACACGCAGGCCGAGTTGCAGCAGGCGATGAACGAGCTGCGCAGCGGCACGTTCATCCGGAAGTAAGCGGCACTGGCTCGTGTCCCGGGCGCAGCGCAACACCTCTTGGTGATGCGCTGCCCGACCCCGGAGCCAGCTTCCTTGTTGCGGAGACCAACCGGGGTCCCGGGTCTCGCTTCGCTCGCCCGGGACACGAGGTGTCACTCCATCATCGGCACCGGGCCGGCGATCTCGATGCCGCCCATTGTGATCGTGCACTTCCACGCCATGGCCTCAACGCCGCGCGAGCGGGCGCGGTCGAACGCCGCGGCATACTTTGGATCGACGTCGCGGGCGAGCGCAAACCGCTGCGCCGAGCCGATCTGAATCAGATAGAGCATCACCGCACGGTGACCTTGCGCCACCATGTCGCCCAGCTCATCGAGATGTCGCGCGCCGCGCTCGGTCTTCGCGTCGGGAAATTCCGCGAGGTCGGGCGTTCGCATCAGATGCACGTTCTTGATCTCGAGGTAGCATGGTGGCTGGTCCGCGCCCTCCAGCAGGAAATCCACCCGCGAAGCCTTGCCGTACTTCACTTCGCGGCGGATTGATGAATAGCCGGCAAGCCCGGGGATCGCGCCCGCCGCGAGGGCCGCGCCGACCAGAGGATTGGGATGGCCGGTGTTGACACCGACCAGCTCCAGCCCGCCGCCGAAATCGACCTCGACCAGCTCCCAACTGTGCGCCAGCTTGCGGGACGCGCTGTCGGACTTCGACAGCCAGACTCGCGCGCCCGGCGCGGCAAGCCCGGTCATAGCGCCGGGATTGGCGACGTGGACGGTGATGGCGGTGCCGTCTGGCAGCGTCACGTCGGCGAGGAAGCGCTTGTAGCGCTTGATGAGCGTCGCCGGGATCAGCGGGGCAGGGAAGCGCATCGCGCTTACTTCACAAAGCTTCCGCCGCGGTCCTCATCGATGTGCACGCCGATGATCTCGTCGAAGCTCGCTTCAGCCCGGAAGCCAAGCTCCCGCGCTCGCTTGCCCGACAACCGGTGCGGCCAGCCGGCAACGATGCTCATCACCAGCTCGTCTGGCGCGCGCCGGATACGAGCCGCGACCTTGTCGCCGGCGACGCGCTTCAACGCCTCGATCTGCTCGCCGACCGTGCAGGACACGCCGGGCATAGTGATGTTGATGTGCGGCTCGATCTTTTCCCGCGGCAGCTCGGCAGCGTGGACCAGGAAGCCAACCGCCGAGCGCGGGCTGGCGTGGGTGTGGACCACGCTCTCGGACACCGGTAGCGTGGCCTCCTCACCGTTCAGCGGCTCGCGGATGATGCCGGAGAAGAAGCCGGAGGCCGCCTTGTTCGGCTTGCCCGGGCGAACCACGATCGACGGCAGGCGGATGCCCGTGCCCTCGACGTGGCCTTTACGAGTGTAGTCGGCGAGCATCGCCTCGCACATCATCTTCTGGGTGCCATAAGAGGTGAGCGGCGTCAGGTGGAATTCGTCGTCGATGACATTGTGAAATGGCGCGCCATACACTGCCATCGACGAGGTGAATATGAGCCGCGGCTTGTAGCCGTCGCCGGTCTTGCGGATCGCCTCCAGCAGCGCCCGCATGCCATCGAGATTGACCCGATAGCCCTTGTCGAAGTTGGTCTCAGCCTCGCCCGACACCACGCCGGCGAGGTGAAAGATCACGTCGGGCCGCTCGGCCACCGCCTTCTCCGCCACGCCCGGCTCGGCGAGGTCGCCGGCGCGGGCCTTGACGTGATCGGAAAAGCCCTTCGGCCGGTCCGGCTGGACGATATCGAGCAGCGTCAGCTTCTCGACCGGCTGGTTGTCGAGCCCACGGTCGGTCACCATGCGCTCGGTGAGCTTGCGGCCGATCATCCCGGCTGCGCCGGTAATCAGGATGTGCATGGAGCTAGACGCCCAGTCTGGTTTTCTGCCTGCCATCCCTATCGAAATTGTCCGGCGCGAGCCAGCGCTCGAACGCGGCCTTGCGCGCCGGCCATTCGCTGTCCAGCATCGAGAGCCAGTCAGTGTCGCGATTGCGGCCCTTTACGATCATGTGCTGGCGGAATAGCCCCTCATAGGTGAAGCCGAAGCGTTCGGCGGCGCGGCGCGAGGTGCCATTCAGCGAGTTGCATTTCCATTCGTAGCGGCGATAGCCGAGCGTCTCGAAGGCGTAGCGGGCGATCAGGTATTGCGCCTCGGTGCCGAGCGGCGTGCGTTGCAGCCCGGGCGAATACACGATGTTGCCAATCTCGATCACGCGGTTGGCGGGGCGGATTTCCATAAGCGCGAACAGGCCGAGCGCCCGGCCAGCTGGGTCGACGATGGCGTAGAAGACGCGCTCCTTGTTGCGCTCGGACGCGGCAATGTAGTCGATGAGCGCTGCGTCATCGGCAAACGGCCCGACGAAAATGTAGGTCCAGAGCGAATCGTGGCCACGCAGCGCCTCGACCAGGCTCGAGCCATGCTTGGCCGCATCGAGCCGCTCGACGGTGCCAAACCGGCCCTTCAGAGTCACGGCGCCTGGCATCGGCCCCGGCTTCGGATCGACCGGCGCGCCGATGGGTTGCGTATCATTCATGAGCGATTCTTGCGGTCGTCGCGGAAGAACTTGTTCAGCTCGGGATTGCCGATCAGGTCGGCGAAGCCGTCGAACTTGCCGTCTTTCGCGATTTCGGTCGCCGTCTTGATGAAGGCATGCATCGCGACGCGGGCGAGCGAGCCACCGACGCTGATTCGCCGCACGCCCATGCCGGCGAGGTCACTCACCGTGTGGCCAAACGCGCCGCTGTTGAGGAAGTTGATGGCTTTGGGCCCCACCGCCTTCACGGTTGTCTCGATCTGCTCGCGGGTCTTGATGCCGGGAGAGTATAGGCAGTCTGCCCCGGCGTCGGCGAACGCTTTCAGCCGCTTGACGGCGTCGTCGAGGTCAGGACGGCCGCGGATGAAGCCTTCGGCTCGGGCCGTGAACACCACGTCGCCGCCGGCTTGGTCGATCGCTCTCCGCGCGGCCTTGACCCGAGCCACCGCGAGATCGAAGTCATAGAGCGCGCTGCCCGACCAGTCCTCGATCGACAGTCCGGATACGCCGGTTTCGATGCAGCGGGCGACGTTGCGGGCCACGCCATCGGGATCGTCGGCATAGCCGTTCTCGAAATCGGCGTTGAGCGGGATGTCGGCCGCCTCGGCGATCTCCCGGTAGTGCGCCAGCACGTCCTCGATTGGCTGGTCGCCGTCGGCAAAGCCTTCGGAATGGGCGTGGCCGGAGCTGGTGGTCGCCAGCGCCTTGAAGCCAAGCCCCTGAAGGTAGCGCGCGGTGCCGACGTTCCACGGATTGGCTTTCCAGCACATTGGGATCCTAAGCTTAGAATTCCACGTGGACAAGTTGTCGCG
>JADMIO011529821.1_pt1 | contig 56712 bp, 49 predicted proteins | sample 8958161 | NCBI WGS metagenome assembly JADMIO01 (sample SAMN16585339, study PRJNA669376) | soil metagenome | isolation source: Crop rotation soil | place: USA: Cullars Rotation, Alabama | collected 2011
AAGGTGAGCCAGTGTGATTACATTTGCGGCCTAACTGTGGCCAGTCCAGTTACGCTGGAGTCACTAGTATTTAGGTGACACTATAGAAGCGGCCGCGACAACTTGTCCACGTGGAATTCTAAGCTTAGGATCCCAATGTGCTGGAAAGCCAGCCCCTAAAACGGTTACTTTTTTCTTCATTTTAATGCAGTTTACACAACAGATTGACAGATAAAGCAGGCTTAAACAGGAATCTGTTAAATCTGCTTTATCTGCTGTGATTAAGGCTGTTTTAGCCTGGCGCAAATCAAGCAAATTTTGCCCTAAATTATTTGCAAAAACTACTACTAAAACTATATTTGCCGTCCGTTTTAAAAGGGCTTCCAACTATTTTAAAGCGGGCCGTTCTTAAAAGCTGCGTTTGCCGATGTGTGTGAGAACATTTGGGCAGCAAAGCCGGAGAGAACAAAACATGGTATAACAAACAAAAATAAAACTTATAACAATGGCAGATTTAAAAGCATTAGCTGAAACATTGGTAAATCTTTCAGTAAAGGACGTACAAGAACTTGCAACAATTTTGAAAGCTGACTACGGTATCGAACCGGCTGCTGCTGCTGTAGCTGTAGCTGCAGGTCCAGGCGCTGGCCCGGCTGCTGCTGCTGAGAAAACTGAATTCGACGTGATTCTGAAGAGCGCAGGCGCTCAGAAGCTGAACGTGGTTAAGATCGTTAAGGATCTTACCGGTCTTGGCTTGAAAGAAGCGAAGGACTTAGTTGACGGCGCACCAAAGGCTGTTAAAGAGAAAGTAGACAAAGCAACTGCTGAAGACTTGAAGAAGAAGTTAGAAGAAGCAGGTGCAGAAGTTGAAGTGAAGTAATTCGCTCCTCCTTGGCAACATATAAAAGCCCTTTCGTGCAAACGAAGGGGCTTTTTGTTTTATGTTAAGAGTTGTAAAGCAGTACGCAACACAAAATCGATTTCAGCGTTGTTACGCCGGTTTTTGTGCAAAGGAAACCCCTGGTGCGGTTATTAAACGTTTACATTATCTTTAACCTAATAAACCCCTTCCTATGAAAAATTCCATTACGCTATTTGTTTGCCTTTTAGCTTCAATTGGTATTGTTAGTTCACAAGGCATTCAATTAGCTGTTAACCCTACATCCCGGTCAGTTGAAATCGGCTCTACCGTAAATTTTGCTGTTGCTATTACACCAACCGGAGGTTTTAATCAGCAAGTACAGCTGAGTGCTACCTCCGACCTTTACATCGGCCCCAACAATGGCGAAATTAATATCCAGTTTTCTCCTAATAATTTATTTGCTCCTTATACCGGTGGGGCGAACATGTCTGTAACAGTTACTTCCACAATCCCCCTTGGTTCGCACTGGATCACCGTACAGGCGGCAAATGGCCCGGTATCGGCAACACAAACCATACCTATTGAGATAATAGTTGACTCATGCATGTGGCAGAAATATGGTGAGCCCGGCAACTTCTTTAATGGCAGCGCTGGTATGCAAAAAATTGTGGTTGATAATAATGGCGTGGTGTGGAGCGGTGGCTGCATGGGAGGTTTTTTTAAATATGATGGCAGTTGGACCAGATATTATGACGGCAACTCAAACCTTCCAGGTATACGGGTAAACGATTTAGCGGTGGCACCCGATAACAGTATTTTAATTGCTACCGAACGAGGGCTTGCAAAATTTGACGGTACTTATTGGACCATCTACGACAGTACTAATTCCGGGCTGAGTTGTTTCATGATTTCTTCGATCGATCACGATACAAACGGGGACTTATGGGTTGGCACCACCGACTATGTGCTTAACCAACTAGTTACTGCCGGAAACGGGGTTTATAAATTATCGGGAAACATATGGACGCATTACAATACTTCTAACTCCATTCTTCCTGAGAACCGGATAAAAAAGGTAAGGGCTGACCGGTATGGTAATGTATACTTCTTAACCGCACCATATGGCCCCGGTGGTTCGCGTATTTTGAAATATGATAGTGCATTTCACCTTGTTACACCTCTTGATAGTATTTCGATACAGGACTTCGCCATTGACACACTTGGTAATTTGTGGTTGGTTACAAGCGACCACACAAACAATGCCTTGCTAAAATACGACGGCAATACTATTGAAGCATGGAGTTACTCTGGCACTACTCCGTATAACCATACTTTAAGGAATACCGGCGGCCAAATAATCCTGCAGGATAATCTTTCCTATATTCCTTCTACACGAATTTACGCCGTATATGTCGATAGCCGGAATATTGTGTGGGTTACTTTATATGCCAACAACCCTAATAATGCCAATCAGGGAAACGGCCTTTTTGTAATGGCCCCGGGCGGCTACACTCACTTCAATTCGTATAATTCTTCCTTGCCATGGGACCAGGTCCATGGTGTGGTGGAAAAGGGCAATACTGTTTGGATAGCTGGTGGCTGGGGTGAGTTGGGTGGCGAGAGTCCATACAAAACAGTCGCTTCTATGCATTGCGAAAATATTGGGCGTAGGTTGGTATCGGAAGTTAAAGAGATAGGAGAACTCCCGTCCTTTATGAATATTTACCCCAACCCTGCTGATAATATATTGTTTATTGATGCGCCCTTGTCAGGCGTGGCAACTGTAAACATTTACACGGCTACCGGAGAATTGCTGAGGGGGATAAGGCAAATTTCATCCAATAGCATTGACATAAGCGGACTACCTGCCGGTTTGTATATAGCAGAAAGGAAAACAGAAAGAACGGTACAGCGTCTGCGTTGGGTGAAAATGTAGAAAGCGGGTTGGGCGAGGAGTTTACAGGTTCTGTAAAGACAAACAAAAAACCCACCGTAAAAGCGGTGGGTTTTTTGTTTTATAACCAGTAAGGATATTATTCCTCTCCGGCAGTTTCAGTTGCTTCGTCAGCAGCTGGCTTGGTCTTCTTAGCAGCAGCTTTCTTAGTTCCACCTGCACGACGGGTCTTCTTCTTAGGCTCGGTAGTTTTAGCTGTGTTCTTGTTCTGCGTATAAGTTTCGTTAAAGTCAACCAGTTCAATCAAAGCCATTTCAGCAGCATCGCCTGCGCGGAAACCGGTTTTAATTACACGGGTATAACCACCCGGACGGGCACCAACCTTAGGGCCGATAACTGTGAACAATTCGGTGATAGCATTCTTGTCTTCAAGCGAACTGAACACGATACGACGGTTGTGCGTAGTGTTTTCCTTGCTTTTAGAAATCATCGGCTCAATATAGCCGCGTAATGCCTTTGCTTTTGCCAGGGTAGTGAAAATGCGCTTGTGCGTAATTAAGGCTACGCCAAGGTTCATCATTAATGCATGACGATGCGCTGTTTTTCTGCCCAGGTTATTTACTTTATCTCCGTGTCTCATGACTTTATAATTTAAACTTTTACTTACTTATCTCAATACTACCTACTAAATACTATTGCTCGTCTAATTTGTATTTACCAAGGTCCATTCCAAAGCCCAGGCCTTTCTCAATCAACAGCGCTTCGATTTCAACTAACGATTTTTTACCGAAGTTACGGAACTTCAAAAGGTCGTTGGTGTTGAACTGTACCAATTCTTCAAGCGAGTTGATTTTAGCTGCCTTTAAGCAGTTGAATGCACGAACTGAAAGGTCAAGGTCCTCAAGAGGAGTCTTCAACAACTTGCGCATGTGTAATACGTGCTCGTCAACCATTTCGGTTTCAGTAGTGGTTGGGCTGTCGAAGCTGATATGCTCGTCGGTAATCAGCATTAAGTGCTGAATCAACACGCGGCTTGCTTCCTTAACTGCTTCTTCAGGGTGAACGGTTCCATCGGTAGAAACTTCCAGAACCAGTTTTTCGAAGTCAACACGCTGTTCAACGCGGAACGGTTCAACGGCGTATTTAACGTTCTTGATTGGTGTATAGATAGCATCAACGGGAATAAAACCAATTGCGTGCTCTTTGCTGTTCTCATCAGCCGGAACGTATCCGCGGCCTTTGGTGATTGTTAACTCAACTTCCAGGTTAACGTTGCCTTCCATATTGCAGATAACCAAATCAGGGTTCATTACCTGGTAAACGTTGGTATGCTTTTCAATATGCTCTGCTTTAAAAGTTGTTTGGTTCTTTAAAGCTATATAGATCTTCTCAGCAGCATTCTCATCATCCATTACTTTCTTCAAACGCACCTGCTTAAGGTTCAGTACTATTTCAGTTACATCTTCCAATACGCCCTTAATGGTAGAAAACTCATGGTCAACTCCGGTAATCTTGATACCGCTTACAGCATAACCTTCAAGCGATGAAAGAAGTACTCTTCTCAACGCGTTTCCAATTGTTACACCAAAACCAGGCTCAAGAGGTTTAAATTCAAAAGTTCCTTCAAAATCGGTAGCTTTCTGTAAAGTGATTTTGTCGGGCTTTTGAAAGGTTAATAGTGACATAGATTATTTTGGATTTAGATTTATAAAATATAACCGGGTTCCTTCTTCGGACTTCCGACTTCGTTCTTCTAACTTTTACTTAGAGTACAATTCCACAATCAACTGCTCGTTGATGTTTTCCGGAATTTCGGCTCTTTCCGGGAACTCAACAAAAGTTCCTTCTACAGCCTTCTCATCCAATGTCAGCCAGTTGAACTTTTTGCCTCTTTTAGCAAGGGCATCCTGAACAACCACTAAATTCTTGGAACGCTCACGAAGACCAACCTTGTCGCCTGGTTTCAGTGTATATGAAGGTATGTTAACGATACCGCCGTTAACCGAAACGTGCTTGTGAATTACCAGCTGACGGGCCTGGGCGCGCGAAGCGGCAAAGCCAAGGCGGTAAAGGGTATTGTCTAATCTTGCCTCAAGCAATTTGAACAGGTTCTCACCGGTTACACCTTTCTTGCGGCTTGCTTTTTCGAACAGGTTACGGAACTGGCGCTCAAGCAAACCATAAGTATATTTTGCCTTTTGCTTTTCCATTAACTGAACTGCATATTCAGAAGCGGTTTTACGCTTCTTAGACTGTCCATGCTGTCCCGGTGGGTAGCTTCTTTTGTCGAAGTATTTATCTTCTCCGAAGATTGCATCACCGAACTTGCGGGCGATTTTGGTAGTAGGTCCTGTATATCTTGCCATTACTTATAATTGATAACTGAATTATTGACTATTGATTATTAAAACTACACGCGACGTTTCTTAGGAGGACGGCAACCGTTGTGAGGTATCGGTGTCATATCATTGATAACCGTTACTTCGATACCACTGGTGAAAATGGTACGGATAGCCGATTCACGGCCACCACCTGGTCCTTTTACAAATACTTCAACCTTACGAAGACCTGCTTCGTGAGCTACCTTGGCAGCTTCGCCTGAAGCCAACTGGGCTGCATACGGAGTGTTTTTCTTAGAACCACGGAAGCCTACCTTACCGGCGCTGCTCCAGCTAATGGTTTGCCCCTGCATGTTGGTGAAGGTGATAATGATGTTGTTGAAAGTAGCGTTCAAAAAGGCTTTGCCTTCTGCATCTACCTTTACGATTCTCTTTTTCGCCTTTGCCTTTGCAACTGCTGAAGCCGATTGCTGTGGTTGTTGTTTTGCCATTTTATATTCTGTATTTGCCTTTGTCTTATTACTTAATACTTACTGCTAGCTACTATTACTTAGTCACCATCTTCTTGTTAGCAACTGTCTTTCTCTTACCCTTACGTGTACGAGCGTTGGTCTTGGTACGCTGACCACGTGTAGGTAAGCCCTTACGGTGACGAACACCACGGTAAGCGCCAATATCCTGCAAACGCTTAATGTGCTGCTGTGTTTCGCCGCGCAATTCACCTTCTACTTTCAGGTTATCGGCCATGTAACGGAGAATACCGTTAACGTCCACATCGCTCCAGTCTTTCACCTTGGTGTTCGGGTCAATATTTGCCGAAGCCAGGATTTTACCGGCAGTGGTTCTGCCAATACCATAAATATAAGTAAGGGCAATTACGCCTCTTTTGTTCTTTGGAAGGTCTACACCTGAAATACGTGCCATTCGTTTATGATTGGTTTATAAGTTTTAGAATTAACCCTGACGTTGTTTAAACTTCGGATTCTTTTTGTTGATGATATAAACAACACCTTTGCGTCTTACAATTTTGCAATCCGCACTTCTTTTTTTTACTGATGCTCTTACTTTCATGACTTATATATTGTCTTAAAATACGTGTCCTGTTCTTTTTACTTGTAACGGAAGGTTATTCTGCCTTTGTTCAAGTCATAGGGGCTCATTTCCAACTGCACCTTATCGCCGGGTAGAATTTTGATGTAGTTCATCCGCATCTTTCCCGAAATGTGTGCTATCAACTCGTGACCATTCTCTAATTTTACCCGGAACATAGCGTTACTTAACGCTTCTATGATAGTGCCGTCTTGCTTAATTAGATCCTGTTTTGCCATTGATTTTTTTGAAAAATATACACCACCCCTTAAAAAGGGAACGCAAAAGTAGAATTTACTTAGACCTTTCCAAATATTTTGTCTGGAAAAAACCCATCTTGGCAAGACCCTTGTAGAGGCCCCCCTTTTTTTGGCAAAACCCACCCCCTTTTTGTGAAATATCAGGGTTTTCTGCATCGTTTAGTATAAAACCACCACCTTATGAGCAATACCCGGGCACTTACAGTGCAACGCTCGCTGGGCTTCTTATTTTCTCTGCTTTTTTGGCTACCCGTCATCTTTTTTAGCCTTTTGCTGGTTTATAACACCCTACCCTACTTTACTTTTAACCCCAATTACAGTTTTATACAGGAACGGCTAAAGCTATTTGTTAACCCAATTTGGAAATACAGCTTCTACATACATATAGCTGCCGGGGTGTTTTGCATAACCACAGCCATTACTCAGTTTAGTAGCTATATCTTAAGGAAACGCAGGGCTATACATATATATGCAGGCCGCATTTACGTATTTGTAGTACTTATACTGGGCGCCCCCACAGGGTTCTATATGGCCTTTTTTGCAAAAGGGGGTTATTGGGAAAAGGCCTGCTTTCTGTTTATGGCTATTTTCTGGTTTTTCTCTACTTATAAAGGACTGGAAACCATCCGCCAGAAAAATGTGCTGGCCCACAGCCATTGGATGATACGCAGCTACAGCATGGCACTAACGGCAGTCACCTTCCGGGTTTACCACATTCTGTTCTTCTATACCGGCATGAACCACCTCGACAACTATTCCATATCCTTATGGATTAGCGTAATAGGCAACATGCTGTTGGCCGAGGCTATCATTTTCCGCCAGACCAAACCTTACTTAAAAACCCTAAAAACCATACTATCATGAAAACCATTTTAAACCTTAGCCTGGTGCTAATGCTCATTGGAGGCTCGGCCGGTGCCGTCAACTTTTATAAAATGTTTAAAAGCGGGGAAATTGAAACCCTCTATAGCCACGAGGCGCCCGCGTTGGCGCATGCCTCAGCATCTGCCCCTGTCTGCAAGCACCCAACGCCCGAAAAGCCGATGCTTGAAACCATCAGGGAGAACCTGGAAACCGTTAAACTGGACCCCGAAGACTATTCGCGCGGTATTATTGAGCCAGAGATAAGAACGGTTGAAGAACTTCAGCCGACGGTTGATACCACAGCCATTGAAATAGCAGAAGCCACCATCGCGCAGCCATCGCATGAGTTTGTGAAGATGGTAGTAACCGAAACGCCCCAACCGATAGCAGAAGCAAGTATTATTACCACTAACGACGAGGTACGGCAGGAAGAACCCCGAAAGACCCCGCGTAAAATAAAGTTCAAAGCTTCTATGTTTTCACGCTCGGCATTGGTAGAGGAGCCAATAGAATTTGAACTGGATTCTATTGCAACTACTTCGGTTGATACACTATCTAATTAGTAGCCTAAGCCTCAAAATATTCAGAAGCCCGGAGAGGAACTCCGGGCTTCGCTTTTTAGTATTGAATGCAAGGGTGTTTTAACTCCTGTGTTTCTATCCGTGTTCCGCGTCTCGTGCGAAACTGTTTTTTTGTATTTTGCTTTTGTAAAACACTTCTAAATGGAAGAAACCAATCAATTCCTCTCTATAAAAAGCTGGGCCGAGGAAGACCGCCCACGCGAGAAACTGCTTATGAAAGGCAAGGGAGCCCTGACGGATGCCGAGTTGATAGCTATTTTACTGCGTACCGGTGTAAAGGGAAATTCAGCGCTGGATATTTCTAAAAAGATATTGCACCACGTGAAAGGAGATTTGAATGAGTTGGGAAAACTTTCGGTTAATGAGCTAAAGAAATTAGAGAAAGGCCTTGGCGATACAAAATCTGTAACCATCGCAGCGGCGTTGGAACTGGGCCGGCGCCGGCAGTCAACTGAAGTGCGCGAAAAGCCTACCATACGCAGCAGCAGGGAATTCTTTGAATATGTTTACCCTGAAATGAGCGACCTGCGGCACGAGGAATTTTATGTGCTTTATCTTACCCGGGCAAACAAGCCCATTACCCTTAAACATATAAGTACCGGTGGCGTAACAGGCACCATTGCCGATACCAAAATCATTCTGAAGCATGCTATCGAATTGTTGGCGTCTACGTTCATAGCATTTCACAACCACCCCTCAGGCAACCTAAAGCCCAGCCAGGCCGATATAGAACTAACGAAAAAATTAAAAGAGGCCGGCAATCTGGTAGACGTATACTTGCTCGACCATTTAATTATCGGCGATAAGAACTACTACAGCTTTGCCGATAATGGCATGATGTGAATCAGTAGGCAAAATACAAAGTCCAAAGAGCGAACGGCCAATCTATAAAACAGAACAGCCACCCCAAAGGGTGGCTGTTCTGTTTTTGTTTTACCTCCCCTTTAGGGGAACTAGGGGTTACTTATTCACCACAAAGCGCTTGGTAACTTCGCTGTCACCGGTTTTAAGGGTAACGAAGTAAATGCCGTTTGCTACATTATCGGTATACCATGAAAGTGTATGTGCACCGGTATTAACGGAACCATTGTAAAGGTCGGCTATTTTCTGACCTAAGGCGTTGGTTATATAGGCAACCACGTTTGCATTTTCTTTCAATTCGAAACCTATCTTAAGCAGGTTTGTAGCCGGGTTAGGATATACAGATACACCAGCCAGGTTATCTGTAACCTCATTGATACCGGTAGTAACGCCCATCAGGTTAACTTCTTCTGCGTTAAGAATATTGCGGTATTTGTAATTGTCGTTATATTCTTCCACCATACCTATCAGGCTTATGTAATTATTTCTCCAGGTGTTAGGTAAAGTATAAGTATAAGTTTTGGTGTAGGTTGAGTTTGCCGCAACAGTAGCCGGAATAATGCCGGTTGTTCCCCATGCACCACCTACCGCTTTTCTTAGCACGTGGTTGTGGTTCCAGCCTACAATAGGGTCGTCTAGGCCTACGTAAGGACTACCGCTCCATGCGCTGCCGCCGTTTGTTTGGCTTGAGTAATAGTTGTGCTGGTCATAGCCAGAGCCATTGCCTACTACAGAGTCTTCGGTAATGTAAAGGTTAAGACGGTAGTCACCCTGAACAGCTGAAAGGAAATCGGCACGAACGGTTACGCTTAATTCGCGGGTAGTAGTGTCGTATGTTTTATTTACAAGGCTTACGTTAGCAGGGGTAGCCATTGGCAGGCGAATCTGCGTTTTCTCCAACCATCTGTTTTCGGTGTAAGAAGTTGCTATGCGATCAAATGCTACATCGCTTTCATCAAGGAAGAATACAGCATCCAAAACACCGGAAGGGAAGCCAATCGCAAATTCATTAACACGGATATCGCCTTCCGCCGTGTTCATGCGGTCTGCGGCATTGCCGCCACCATTCTGGCTATGGATAGAAACCGCGATAAGGTTAGCCTCTTGCTCAGTTCCCAATGTCAACTTCAGGTGGCCATCAGGACAGTAGCCGCACCATGCGCCGGTAAACTCTTCAAACACAGCCTTTTTGGTTGCGTTATTGGTAACTGCCTGTATAACACGCAAAAGGGTATCGTTGCTATGGTCAGAATCTGCATTGGCTCCATTTATGTCCGAAGCCCACATTTTCACATTATAGGTACCTGCGGCTGTTGGCTGGTAATTGTTTGGGAAAGTATAGTGATAGCCGGTGTACGGAGCGATGGCGAGACCTTGTATTGTTTGACTAATTGGCGCACTACCATTTACAGAATAGTTCAGCTTAAAGCTGTTTACGGTTTGGAAACCAAGGTTTGCAATGTCGCCAATTAACTGCGTGTTTTCATTGGGGCGTAAATAAATGTATGAATCGAATGCAACATGTTGAATGTTATAGTTGGGCACGTTACGCATCACTTTAATATTGTCTACTAACAAAATAAACTGGTCATTCGAGTTGTTTATCCATGCAAGCGTTATGGTGTCGCCGGCATAGCTGGTAAGGTCAATATTGTGCGTAGTCCAGGCATCGGCGGTTTCATTAGGAACGGTAAGCAGGTTAACGTCAAAAGCACCAACGGTATTTCCGGCGGTGGTTGAAAGTTTAACCTGGTAGCCATCGGGAAACTGATCATCAACCGCTACGGCGTCCCATAACAACATTACGTTGGTTGAGCCCGAGGGAATGATGATTTGAGGAGTAATCATCCAGTCGTCAGAAGCGGCCGCCGGGTCATACCAGCTGGTACTTACTGCCACATTACCAAAAGTGTGGCCACCGGTGTTACCCCATACCCATGCGTTGTTAATCCAACTAACGTTGGCGGCTGGTGTATGGCCATCGTTATTAATTAAGGTCCATGTTCCCGGAATACTGCCGGTAAAGCTCTCAGAAAATAAAGTTGTTTGGGCTGTTGCGACAATTACTGTAAAGGCAGCAAAAGCAGAGAGTAAAATCTTTCTCATTGGGAATAGCTGTGTTTTGTAAAAGAATATGACGAATGTAGCAGATTTCCTATCATCGCAAATAATATTTTATCTTGCGTAACAAATATCAAAAAATGAAGAAATCGTTACTTGTAGTTTTAGCTGTTTTTCTTGTATCGCTTAAAGGCTTTAGCCAGGCCGATTTTGACCTTTCACCCGATACAACATTTGTTACGTACCAGGTAACTAATGGCGATCCGGCTGAAGGTTTTATTACCGTTAAAAACATATCGAACCATTACGATACCATTAAATGGGTTGGCTTCTACAAATCGGGCCCACATGATTGGAGTACCAACGTTTGCGATATAGTAAATTGCTACGCATATAGTTATAACGTACGCACCTTTGTGCTGGCCCCCGGCGATTCGGGCGTTATGCGCATGGACCTTGATGCGGCTTGCGAGGCCGGCACCGGCGAAATTCGGCTTATGATGTGGGTGAAGGATGATAGCGCAGGCAAGGTGCTGTATCCTAACTGGCAATTGGATATTAGCGTTGCCAATGGTTGCTTAACCGGTATTGATGACCAGTTTAGCAGCAATACCCTGAAAATTTATCCTAACCCCGTTAAAAGCACTTTCACTGTTTCTGGCCTTGAAGAGGCCGGTAACTTATCTTTCGAGGTGTACGACCTTAAAGGCGCCTTAGCTAAAAGCGAAATAAAGAACGCTACCAATACTACAATTGAAATTTCGATTGAAACCCTGCCTACAGGAACCTACGTGCTTAAGGCAACCGATGAAAAAGGAAGGATAGCAGGAACGGCCAGGTTGAATAAGATAGATTAAATCAAATCCACCGACCCGGTAAGAGGCTTCAATGCAAACAGCCACGAGAATTTTTCCGTGGCTGTTTGCATTTTGTCTTTTGTATTTAGCCCTTTTAGGGGTTGAGAGGCTGTTTGTATTTTGCCTTTCACCCACTTTAAGGCTTGTGGCTTACTGCTTTACAAACTTCAACGTATTAACCAGTTTACCACCATCTTTAACAGCCACAAAATAAACCCCACCGGCAAATTCCGAAGTATTTATCTGCGTGCGGTAGGCGCCGGCATTTAGTTTTTGCGCTGCAACGGCATGCTGCATTTCTCCAAGTATATTATAAACCTCAAAGCTGATAGCTGTGTTTGAAGTTAAACTGTAATCGATATTAATAACAGCGTTTGAGGGATTTGGGAACAGATTGAACGCTGAGGCATTTGGAAGTTCGGCCACACCGCTTATAATCTGTGCTACATTGGTCGAATCTTCGCTGTTCAAATGGTATTCAAGTGAATTGATGATAGTACGGTTGCGGGTGCTGGCTTTGTATTCCTGCACAAAGGCAACCAACTTAATCCTGTTGGCGTTCCAGTTTGCCGGTAAGGTGTAGGTGTATTGGCTGGAATATACATCGCCGCTCTTAACGCTGGCGGGAATAGTGCTGGCAGTGCCCCATGCGCCGCCCAACAAATACCGGCCAACATGGCGATGTTTAAAGCCAACAATGGGGTTGCCTTTTCCATACCAGGGGTTATATGCGGCGTTTTCGTGGTTATGGTAATAGTTTACCTGGTTGTAGCCGCTGCCGCTGCCGCTTACACTGTCTTCAATAATATAGCAATTTAACCGGTAGGCTAAACCGTTTAACTCAGTGAAAAAGCGGGCCGATACATCTACGGTTAACTCGCGTGTTGTGCTGTTATAGGTATTGCTGCTTATAACTGCCAGCGGCGAGCGCACCGGAAGGCGCTGCTCGGTTTTGTCCTCCCACTGATTATAGCTGTAATCTGCATTATGGGTTAAGCCCACGGCCACATCCTGCGCATCGTTCCAATAAACCCGGTCTATCATAAGCGCTGGTGCGCTTCCGTTACCTAATGCCGTGTTAATAGTGGAATGGTCGGTGGTAGTCATGGCATCGGTATAAAAGCCCGCATGTATTGCCACCGGTATTATGGCATTATAAGTGTTGGCCAGATTTTCAACTACCGTGCCACCCATAGGGCAAAACTGGCAAACAGCCGTGGTAAACTCCTCCAGCAGCACATTTTTCGATGGCATTGCGCTCAACGCATAAACATCTTTATTGCTGGTATTATTGGTCGCCCCGCCATCGTTTCCGCCATTAGGGCCAAAGGCTGTTACCGCCACATTATATTTTACAAAGCTATCCAGTGAAGCCGGTTGTGTAAACGAAAAATCGTACGTGCCGAAAGGAGGGATATTAAGGCCCCAAAAACTCTGGTTGGTGGTATTTGACCCGTCAATGATGTAGTTTAATTCAACCGAGTTAATTGCTGCACCACCGGGGTTACGCAGGCGTCCGGTAATAACGGTAGGGCCCGCAGGTATATATTGGTTAAGGGTAACTGTATCAACAGCAACATCCAGCATGGGTACTGCTGTCAGTTTTATATCGTCCACAGCCCAAAAAAAGTCATGATCGCCTTGAAAATTGAATTTTAAATAAACGGTGGCCTGGTTGGCCGCAAATGGGGTTAAGTCAACTTCGGTATGGTGTGTAGAGCCTTCGGTGCTTGTTATGTTGTAAACCTGGCCCCAGCTGTTGCCATCGGTGCTTACATACAGGGTACCGCTTCCGCTATTTTTCTGCACAAACCACTCGTCGAACGAAAGGTGGATATAGGAATAGGCCGAGCAATTAATGGCCGGGCTTATCAGGTCGGCATCTTCTGGTTTTCCATCATCGGTTGCGCCGTCGCTCATAAACAGCATGTAGCCATTGGTATAACTGGCCGACTTAAATGCAAGGTTGCCGATAGAGGCACTGGCTATGGGATTATGAACATATTGCCAGTTGCCTGCCCCAACACCGCTGTTATCGGCTAATGTCCAGGCGCCAACACCTGCCGAAAAGTTAGTGCTATAGAAAGTTTGGGCCGAAGCGGCAAATATTAAACTTAAAAACAAGACAGAAGTAAACAGTTTTTTCATGTAGCGGTTTTTGGATGGTTATACCCTTTTATCGTTTATAAAAATACAATTTCTTTTACAACAGAGGCCTGTAAACAACAGGCAATTTGTTTACCTTTATCTGCAACTGGTAAGATAGTAACAGGCCCTTGACAAAACACGGTTAAAGGCTTATACTAAAGATGGGTTTAAAATGATACAACAAGTAAATACGCGAGCATGAAAAAAATATACCTGAGCACCTTTGTTTTACTACTTGTCTTTATTGCAAGCGGTCAGCAGTTGCAGTTTGTGCCGAACGATTCGGTGGAGGTTTCGGGCTCACCCGATGATGAATTTACACCTTTCGATGCTCACCTGGAAGCTTATAATAACTCCAATACCCCTATTACCATTACCTGGGGCCTTGAGAGCAGCAATGCCCCTCAACAATGGAGCCTGGGCCTGTGCGATAACAATAACTGTTACGATTTACTTAGTCATCCAGGTCCTTATGTATCACTGTTGGTGCCTGCGCACGACACTATGGATATGAAGCTGCAATACGTTTCGCACTGCGTGGTGGGCACCGGTAATGCCCGCGTATATGCCTATGTAACCGGCGATAGCGCCAACACCGTGATAAAACTTAATTACAAAATGAACCTTGCTGCCTGCCTTACCGCGGTTGAAGAAGTAGAGCAGGTGCGTTTAAAAATATACCCCAACCCATCGCACGGCACCTTCGTTGTTTCGGGTATGGAAAATGCCGGCAACCTATCCTTCGAAGTTTACGACACACAGGGCGCCCTGGTGCAAGCCGAAATTAAATACGCTACCAGTTCCCGCATAGAAATTTCCATCCCAACATTGCCCGAAGGTTCCTATGTGCTAAAAGCTTCGGACCAAAAAGGCAAGGTGGTTAGCACTGCCTGGTTAAATAAGATTAATTAAGAGATTAGTTATTTCTTCTTCTTCCATCCACCATTAACCCATACGTAACCTTTTTTAGGGTGGTGTTTCCAGTATCCCTTGTGGTAAACCACGCCAGGGCCGGGGGCTAACTCCCAGTGGCCACCGGTGTAGCGGTATTCTTTGCCGGCTGGTTGCCAGTCGTGCTCAATCCAAACATGTACATGTGATGGCTGTGGGGGCCGTACTACCACCGGTGCCGGTGGTCGCAGTTTTACATACACCTGCGCCGGCGCGCTTAGCCAGGCCCCAAATAAAATGGCAGCGGCAACAATAAATCTGAACAGTTGTGTTTTCATAAAGCTGATTTTTACCTTACAAACGCAATTTACCGGCCATAGTTTTTGGCGTTTTGTGGAGGTTTTTCCACTATGGGTTTGGTGCCTTCCCTAAACCAATAACCTTTTTTACCTCGTGTACAGCGGTAAGCGGTATTTAAGTTAAAAAACAGGCAATGTGTTTGCATTATGCAATTGAACCACCAAATAAAAAAATCATGAAAAATATTACCAGGGCTATTGCCATTTTACTTTTACCCTTTGTTTTAGCAAGCTGTGTTACACAAAAAAAATACACGGCGCTTAAAGTTGATTTCGATAAGTTAACTGCTGACCTGCACAGCGCCAATGAAAAGAAAGACCTTTGCCAAAACGACCTGAACGTTTGCCGCGCCAACCTGGCGGGTAAGGAAAGTCAGTACAATATGCTGAACGACCAACTGAACGATTGTAAATCGCAACGCGATAAGCAATTGACGCAGGTAGGCGACCTTACCGTGCTTAGCAAAGGTGCCAACGAAAACATTAACAAAACACTGGCCCAGTTGCAGGATAAAGACCAGTACATACGCTTGCTACTGGCGGCAAAGAATAAAGCCGATAGTATTAACCTGGCCCTGGCGGTGAACCTAAAAGGCGTTTTAAAGGAAGGGTTGGATGACCAGGATGTTGAGATTAAAGTAGACAAAACGGTGGTATACGTAAACCTTAGCGACAAAATGCTTTACGACCTGGGCAAATACAGCATTAAACCAAAGGCTAAAGAGGTATTAGGTAAAATTGCGGCCATCGTTAAGTCGCGGCCCGAAGTGGATGTGATGGTAGAGGGCTACACCGATAATAAACCCATTAAGAACAGCTGTATGGATGATAACTGGGATTTAAGCGTTAAGCGCGCCACCAGCGTAGTGCGTGTATTGCAGGGTGAATATGGAGTTGACCCCAATAAATTGATAGCCGCAGGCCGCGGAGAGTACAACACCCTTGCCAGCAACGATAGCGAAGAAGGCCGTTCAACCAACCGCCGCACCCGGATTATCATACTACCACATTTAAACCAGTTTTACGATTTGTTGGACCCATCGAAGGCAGCAGGTAAGTAAGACAAAAAAGCTAATGCATATATCAAAGAGCCGGACCTTAATGGGTTTGGCTTTTTGATTTTTATCTAATTCAATTGTCTTCCGCAACATAGGTTAGCATCCTGTTTTTTTGTAGCGACGCTCACTTTTAAGTATGATAATTATGTTTAATTTCACAGAGTAACTCAGCCTTCCTTTTTTCATAACCCAAACCCTCTTCTCATGAAAAGGCTTCTACCCCTGTTTACAATCGTCTGCCTGCTAAATTTTAGCGGCGCTTATGCACAAATTATCGACTCTGTTTTGGTTGCCCAGTATTTTCAGGGTACCGGCATACCGGCAGAGTGGCACCAGACCACCCTGGCCAGCGATAGCGGCTGGAAATTTGGCATCAATACCCAATTGCAAAGTACCTATTTTATGCCGCCGGCTCACACCAAATTTGCTTGTACCAATGACGATTCCTGCAACTGTAATAAAAGCAGCGACCGGCTGATTACAGATACCTTTGACTTTAGTGGCCAATCGTCGGTGGTGTTGCAGTTTGCCTACTATTTCTTAGGAATTAGCGAATCTGCAACCGTGGAGGTGTCGCTGGATGGTGGAGCTAACTGGCAGGTAGCGGAAGGCTTAACCGCTGTAAATACCTGGACCACTCACAAAACCGATTTAAGCATTTTTGCTGCCGGACAACCCAATGTGCTGGTAGCTTTTAAATACAACGACCAGGGAACATTTGGTTATGGCCTTGCTATCGATGATGTGGTTATTTTCCGGCCATCGGGAAAGGACGGGGCCTTGTCGCAAATCATACCGGCGCCAGGTTCTTATCAAAGCTATGCCTTAGTGGGTGATAGCATAACCCTTGCAGGTATTATTACCAATTATACCGGTAGCCGCATTGCCAATTTTCCGGTAAAGTGGAGCGATGGAGTAAACACCTGGAGTTATACTTTACCGATACTATTTCCATTGCCGCTTCGCGTTCATTCGTTCATAGCCAGAAATATGGAATAACTGCTACCGGGCCGCATGGCCTAACTATGTGGATTGAGTTACCCGGCGATACAATTCATACTAATGATACACTTGTAACAAACGTTACCGGTGCCTTGTTCCGGCCCGTTCATAAAGTAACCATCGAAGACCAAACACAATGTTCAACCCCCAATGGCTATTACAGTTCGCGCGGAATTGTCTGGAAAGATTCGTTTGCCCGCAGTGTTTTTGCTAACGGAGCTGAAATTATTTCTGTTCATGGCCAGACTGACCCCATGACCGATCCGGTTTACTTTGCGGGAGTGCAATCTAATCCTCAACTTTCGCTGGCATGGCCACAAATTCAGGTGGATAGAAAAGTGGCTACAGATAATATTTACATTTTTAGCCAATACACGCTTCACAGCAGTGACTTTGCGATAGCTGATATTTCATTAGACCGGCAATACGATACTGCATCGCGGGTGTTGAATTTGTCTGCCTCTGCGCATTTTGCAGTGAGTATTTCGCCTTCTTCCCCGCAGTACAGGCTGGCCTACGTGTTAACCGAGGATAGTGTGCACAGTACCGATACTGCTTATGCCCAAAACAATGGAGGCTATGCTAATAACTCCAATGGTCCGCTGGCAGGTGCCGGTATCGACTTTGCAGCCCAGGGACAGTATGTTTCACCAAGCCTTATGTATTACATGCATGTAGCCCGCCATATAGGCGGTGCGTATTGGGGAACCACCAATAGTATCGGCACTTCGGTTAACGAAGGTAGCACACAGCTATATACCTTTGCACCTTATACTATACCAGCCGGCTATAATGCCGATAGAATGCGTGTAATTGTGTTGCTTATTAATATTTCGGATAGCCTGATTGCAAATGCAAACGGGGTTTCGCTTATTGCCCGGGCTACCGGTATAGAACAGGCATTGGATAAGGCAAATGCCGTTAAGGTTTTCCCAAATCCGTTCACTGACCAAACCAATATTGTTTTTACTTTAAACAGGAGTGAAAATGTATCTGTACGGGTTTGTAACCTGCTGGGCGAAACGGTTTCTGCAATTGACAATGAAACGCTACCCGCTGGTGAACAACAGCTAATCATTAATGCCGCCGGGCTGCCGGGGGGAGTTTACCTGGTAACACTTAAAATTGGTGAAAACACAATAACCAAAAGGATTGTGCTTAACAGGTAATTCATCTAAATAAGTAACAATGTATACTGAGCAGATATAATTCGTCGGAATGCGGCTTATGTCTGCTCAGTTTTTTGAATGGGAGTTATTCAAGATAACACGGCCCAGGAAAAGTTCACAAAAACGGAACTTTTCTCTCACTTTCGATTTACGAAAGCGCGAAGGCCGACCGTTCGGGGAATGGTATTAAAAGAGTTGCTTAATTCTTCACCAGCTTGCCAATCTCTTCCTCCAGTATAAACTCGTCGCCGTCTACATAACCGCTATGAGTATATACTATTTTACCGGTGGCATCTACAAGCAAGGTAAAAGGCACGCTTTGAATATTCAGCTGGCGCTTCAAATCCTGGTTAACATCCAGCAACACATCGTAGTTCCAGCGTTGTCCGTCAACCGTAGGTTTTACCTTAGTTGAACTGCGGGAGTCATCAATAGAGACCGCTACTATCTGCAGGTTGTATTTCTTTTTCCAATCATCATAAAGGTCCGCCATGTTAGTCAGTTCCTTTTTGCAGGGCACGCACCAGGTAGCCCAAAAACTAAGCACAGTTATCTTTCCGCTTTTGCCGTATTCCGCTACATCTACCTTCTTGCCGTTTACATCAACCAGCGTAATGGATGGCAGGGTCTTTTCACCTAATACCTTCTCAATCGGGGTTTTGTCGTTTTGGGCATTAGCAAAGGCCACCAGTAAAAGCAGGGCCAGCAGCATGGGTTGTTTCATGTGTTTTGTTTTGTTTGGCTTGTGTTGGCAAGCCTTGTGCCAATAGTAAGGCTAAAACTAAACGGATTTTTGAATAATAGGTATTCGAATAACTTTACGTCCTAATATTCCATTGGTTACATGAAAAAAATCCACATCGTACCCACAGTGCTATTTTTGCTTTTATTCACAAATGCAGGAGCGCAGTGGGGGTATTTCTCGGGCTCGTTTCAAAACAACACCAACTTTTTTATCCGCGACGAAAAGATTGGCGCCTTCAACCTGCCGCACTACGACAACCTGAAAGTAGGCACCGATAACTGGCTTGAACTAAAATACACCAACGATAAATTTGAACTCCAAACCGGGGTGCGTATCGATTTCTTTTACAACTCCATATTGCGCGTTCCAACAACGCCCTGGATTGGAGCAGGGGTAGGCAACTTCTTTATTAAGAAAAAAGTAAAGGCCCTAACTATAACCGGTGGCTATATTTACGACCAGATAGGAAGCGGTATCATTTACCGCTCATTTGAAGAAAGGGCGCTTGGTATTGATAATGCCTTATTAGGCGCACGCCTGGAATACGATGTACTGGGCAAAGTGAAACTGAAAGCCTTTGGCGGCGTGCAGAAACTGAAATTTGGAATACAAAAGCCCTTGATATTGGGTTTTAACGCAGATGGAAACTTTACCACTAAAAATGGCAAGGCTACCTTTCAACCGGGCGTTGGTGTATTAAACCGCAGTATGGACCGCGATAACATAAACCAGATTGTTGCCACCATTGAAAGCTACGATACCCTGGGCCGCTTTGTACCTAAATACAACACCTATGCGTTTACTGCCTACAACACCCTTACGGCCGGAGATTTTAGCTGGTATGTAGAAGGCGCCTATAAAACGCGGGAAGCCGTTAAGAAGGACCAGATACGCGATGCGGTTGACTCGCTGGTTAACAGGCCAGGTACCTGTTTTTATACCACCTTAAATTACTCGCACCAGGGCATAGGCATTACCTTGCAGTTTAAACGTACCGAAAGCTTCTATATGCATGTGTCGCCTAATCCTACGGAGGCCCTGTTTGATGGTTTGCTGAATTTCCTTCCACCGGTGTCGCGGCAAAATTCGTTACGTCTTCCGTCCCGTTATTTTGCACCCTCGCTCGAAGCCCGCGAACTGGCTTTTGGTGCAGAGATAACCTACTCGCCCAGCCGTAAAATGACTTTCACTTTCCAGGGTTCTTACATCCGCGATTTTGTTCTTAAAAAGTATAACCCTACCGATACCGCATTTTTTGCGGAGGGTTATTTTGCAGCAATGTTTAAACCGGCTAAGAGCATTGAGTTTGAGGTTGGTTTCCAATATGCCCGCTATAACAAATTTCTTTACCGCAAAGAAGGCGACCCGGTTGTTAATTCCTACACGCCATTTACCGAGTTAACCTATAAGATAAACAAAAAGCACTCGCTTCGTTTCGAAGTCCAATATCAGAACGTGCTGCATGATTATGGACAATGGATTTATGGGTTGATTGAATACAATTTCGCCCCGCATTTTTCGTTTGCAGTATCTGATATGTGGAACTTTAAACCAAACCCCGATGTAAGCCCGAATGCTAATCACTATTACTCTATTTTTGCAGGGTATACTATTGGGCCGCATCGCTTTACTTTAAGCTATGTAAAGCAGGTAGAGGGCATTGTATGCACCGGCGGTGTATGCAGGCTTGAACCGGCCTTTAGTGGAGTAAAACTGGGAGTGAACTCAACTTTCTAAAAACGGAGTAAGAACTTTGAAATACGAAATAGGATTATGAAAAACAATTTTTGTCTACTGCTTTTTGCCTACTGCCTGGTTGCTGTTTCAAGTTGCAAGGAAGTTGGCCCCGATGTTGACCTTCACGGAAATGAGAATGTCGTATCGGATACAACCTACGTTGAATCACCGGTGGAATCGGCTGAAGTGAAGAATGTTCTGATTGAAGAATTTACCGGCGTGCGTTGCACTAACTGTCCCGCTGGCCACACCATTTTAAGAAATATACAAACTGCTAACCCCGGGCGAGTGGTTGCGGTTAGCCTGCATGCGCATAATTCGTTGGGCCATCCATATGTCTTTAGTACCCAGGATTTTCAGAATAGCAAGGCCGACGCGCTATGGAATAGTTATCTGCCCGACCAGGGTTTTCAGCCCGAAGCCGCGGTTGACCGTAAGCTTTTTTCAGGTGAAACGGCCCTATTGCTCGACCGCTCTTTGTGGTCGGGTTATACCAGCCAACAACTGGCACAAACCACTCCGGTTAACCTCAAATTGGAAAGCAGCTACGATTCTACCACCCACCAGGCCACTATTGTTGCCGAATTGCATTACACACAAAATGTAACAGAAGAGAACAAGCTTTCGATTCTGTTTACCGAGAGTGACATTATATCTGCCCAGTTAAACGGTTCTGCTATCGATACCTTTTATGTGCATAAAGAAGTAATGCGCGACTTTATTACCGATACACAGGGCGATGCCATTACTCAAACCCGCGAGGCCGGCAGGGTAGTGCGCAAGGTTTACAAGAAAATGCTGGATGCCGCATGGAAACCCGAAAACGTCAAGGTAATCGCCTTCGTCCACGAACACCTAAGTAATAAACTGGTTTACCAGGTTAAGGAAGTAGAGGTGCAATAAATTTTTGCCACATTTACAATCCAGCCTTCAACTAACCCTATAGTTTTCATTTTGCTGATAAACTGTGGGGTATTTTTAGATTTGTCCTATGAAGATTTCGTACAACTGGCTAAAGAATTACGTCGATTTTAACCTTACCCCGAAAGATTTGGGCGAGGTGCTGACCGGTGTTGGCCTGGAAGTGGAAGACGTTATACCGTTTGAAACCCTGCAGGGAGGGTTGGAAGGTGTGGTGATTGGAGAAGTGAAAGAATGTGGTAAGCACCCGGATGCCGATAAACTTTCAGTAACAAAGGTAGATGTTGGCACCGGCGAATTGCTCCAGATAGTATGTGGTGCGCCTAATGTAGCTGCCGGCCAGAAAGTAGTTGTGGCTTTGGTGGGTTCAACTTTATACCCTGCCACTGGAGAAAAACTGCAGATTAAAAAAGCAAAGATACGCGGTGTAGAAAGTTTGGGTATGATTTGCGCCGAAGATGAATTGGGGCTGACCGATAACCATGCTGGCATTCTGGTACTACCTGCCGATACAAAAACCGGAACCCCTGCGGCCGACTATTTTAAAATCGAAAAGGACTTTGTACTTGAAATTGGCTTAACCCCCAACCGTGGCGATGCCAATTCACACATTGGTGTGGCACGCGATTTAGCCGCTGCATTAAATGTTGCTTATAAATCGAAGGTCAATTTTAGAAAACCGGATAATTCAAAATACCAGGCATCAAATTCCAAATCTCCATTTTCAATTGAAGTTGTCGATGCCGGGGCTTGTCCCCGTTACTCAGGTGTAACTATTTCAAACATAACGGTTGCCGACTCACCCGATTGGCTGAAAAACAAACTGAAGGCCATCGGTGTTCGCGCTATCAATAATGTGGTAGATATAACCAACTACGTACTGCATGAATACGGTCAGCCGTTGCATGCTTTCGATGCTGATAAAATTCGCGGAGGTAAGGTGGTGGTGAAGAAATTAGCTGAGGGAACAGTTTTTAAAACCCTTGATGAAAAAGAGGTTAAGCTAAGCGCAAGCGATTTGGTGATTTGCGATAGCGAAGGCGGCATGTGCATTGCCGGTGTTTTCGGCGGCGCTGAAAGTGGTGTAACCAATGCCACAAAAAGTATTTTCCTGGAAAGTGCCTGCTTTGCGCCAACCGGTATCCGGAAAACCGGTACGCGCTTAAACCTGCGCACCGACGCGGCCATGCACTTTGAAAAGGGCACAGACCCCAATATCACAGTGGAAGCCCTAAAACGCGCAGCTGTCCTTATCGCTGAAATTTGTGGTGGACAGGTTTCGTCGGAGATAGTAGATGTTTATCCAAATAAAATTGAAGGCTGGCGTTTTCCCGTCTCTTATGAACGCATTTTGAAGCTGGCGGGTTTTCCTATCGGGAAAGAAACCATCCAGCAGATTCTAAATTATCTTGAAATAAAAATTGAAGGCGAAGAGGGAGATACATGGAACCTGTTTGTGCCTGCGTTTAAAAACGAAGTAAAGCGCGAAGCGGATATTGTAGAAGAGATTATCCGCATTTTAGGTTACAATAGCTTTACACTGCCTAAAAGCCTGAAGACAAGTTTGGCCTACAGCCCGAAGGTTGACGCGCAGAAACTGGAGAACCTGGTTGCCAATATGCTAAGCGGAGCGGGCTATAACGAAATATGGACCAACTCGGTAACGCAATCAAAATATGAAGAGGATGAAGCATTGCAGCAACAACAGGTTAAGCTGTTGAACAGTCAGACCGCCGAGTTAGATTCATTGCGTACTTCCATGCTATACTCAGGCCTGGAAGTTATTGCTTACAACCAAAACCGGAAAGCAGGCGATTTGCGTTTGTATGAATTTGGCAGAACATATCACCGCATTGACAATGAATTTAAAGAAGGCCGTCACTTACAAATTTTACTAACCGGTAAGTCGGCTGAGGATAACTGGCTTTCGAAAGGAGCTAACAGTAATTTTTATCACCTGAAAAGTGTGGTGCTGAATGTGCTGGAGCGCCTTGGTCATGTTACGTTCGATAAAGAAATAAATGAAACCGCGCCATTTGCATTTGCCCTCGTATTAAAAAATGAAGGAGCAGAAGTTGCAAGGCTGGGTAGCATTTCTAAAAAGGTGCTTTCCAAATTCGATATAAAGAATGAAGTGTTTTTTGCTGATATAAACTGGGCTTACCTGCTCGAAAAATCGCAGTTTGTAAAAGCATCGTTTGCCGAGCTGCCTAAATTTCCCTCAGTAAAACGCGACCTTGCCATGGTGGTGAGCGAAGACCTGCAGTTTGATGCTATTGAGAAAATTGCGGTAACTGAGTCGAAGAAGCTACTGCAGGAAATCTCTTTATTCGACGTTTACAAAGGCGACAAAATGGAGAAAGGTAAAAAAAGCTACGCTGTTAGTTTCGTGTTTCAACACCCCGATAAAACCTTAACCGATCAGGAGATTGAAAAAGTCATGAGCCGGTTGATGGGTAAATACGAAAGCGAGTTAGGGGCGGTGATACGGAAAGGGTAAAGCATATGCCGGTGAAAAAGAAATTACTCCTTACCGGTGCCTCCGGTTTTCTTGGATATCACCTGTTATGGGTGGCGCAGGCCGATTGGGAAATTTATGGAATTACCAATTCTCAAACTCCCGATTTTGCAGGTGCTAAACTTCTTAAATGCGATATCTGTAATTACATAGAGCTCGGAAACCTTGTTGAGGACATTGAACCCGATGCCATCATTCACACGGCAGCTATTTCCGATGCTAATTTTTGCCAGAACAATAAGGACTTGACCCATGCGGTAAACGTAGAGGCTACGGAAAATCTGGCAGGCATTGCTGCGGATTACAATGTTCCTTTCGCCTTTACTTCATCCGACCTTGTATTCGATGGAAAAAAGGGAATGTACCGGGAAGAAGACGAACGGAACCCGGTCAGTTTGTATGGTGAGCAAAAGGTCCTTGCCGAGGATTGGGTGTTAAAGATTTACCCCCCGGCAACGGTATTCCGGTTGCCGCTAATGTTTGGTTATCCTGCGGCAAGCTCATCTAACTATCTGCAGAAATTTTTAGCCCAGATAAAACAGGGAGAACGGGTAAAATTGTTTCAGGATGAATATCGCAGCATAGGTGGTGCCAGAAGTATTGCGCAGGGAATTCTGCAATTGCTCTCTACCGGTTCAGTAATGCATCTTGCGGGCTCCGAAAAGTTATCGCGCTATGATTTTGGTTTAAAAGCGGCGAAAGCATTTAACTTAAACGAGGCCTTGCTGGAGTCCTGCTCCCAAAAGGATGTGCAGATGGCGGCGCCACGGCCGGCCGATGTATCGCTTGATATTTCAAAAGCGCTAAGTTTGGGCTATAAACCCTTAACTGCGGATGAAGAGTTGCAGTTGATTGCCGCGGATAAATATTTCCAGTGAAAAAACGCCTGTTTATTTCTTTTTTGTTTTTTGGCAATATGCTTTTTGCACAGAAGCAGGAGAGCCTTTTAAAACCGGGGCGTATCATTTTTTACAATACCGAGAATCTGTTTGATACGATTAATGACCCCGAAACCCAGGATGAGGAATTTTTACCTTCCGCCCGCAACGAATGGAATACAGAAAAATACCAGGTCAAACTACGACATCTTTCGAAAGTAATTGCCGCCTTGTTTGATACCATTCAGCCGTTGGTAATAGGCCTGGCGGAGGTGGAAAACAAAAAAGTGTTGGAAGATTTAGTAGCGCAGCAGGCGTTGAAGAAGTTCAACCTCGGTATTATTCATCACGATTCTCCCGACGAGCGCGGGATTGACGTTGCCCTGCTTTACAATCAGGATGAGGTGGAAGGCGATTTTGACGCAACACTAAAAGTTGAACTCGATTCAGGCGACCGGACACGCGATGTCCTTTATTTTAAAGCTTACCTCACCGAAGAGTTTCCTGTTTGGTTTTTTGTAAACCATTGGCCCAGCCGTCGCACCGGCGTTGATGAGAGCACCCGAAAACGTTTAATAGCTGCGGAAACTTTGAAAAAGAAGATTGAAAACATTTACCTGGGCGAACCATATGCGCGGGTAATTTTGATGGGGGATTTCAACGATAATCCATCTGATACTGCTGTTAGATACCTTTCTGCTGCTGCCGGTCCTAAAACGTTTAAGTTGATTGATTTAATGGCTCCATTGCAAAAGAAGAAGCAATTTACATTGCGGTATAAAGACCAAAGCGACATCTTCGACCAGTTTGTCGTATCTTCCAACTTGCTCGATAGTAAAAATCAGTATTCCATCCGTAATTCAGCCGCAACTATTTTTTCGCCTTCATGGCTGTTGTTTAACCACCCTAAATATGGTCTGATACCTGACCGCACCTATGCCGGCGGTAAATGGATAGGTGGCTACAGCGACCACTTGCCTGTTTATTTCGATTTGATATTTAAGTGATGTTGTGGTCTGATGATAACGCTAAGCCGGGTATTCAAAATAATTGCGTTCGGTTTCATATAAACGCACCTGCATATCATATTTCGCATCCAGCTTTGCCCGCAACAGGTTATAAATAACCACCACAATATTCTCACCTGTAGGGTTCAGGTCTTTAAACTCCGGGCAATCTAAATTCAGGTTGCGGTGGTCGAACCGGTCATGCACCTCGCGCTGAACAAGGTCTTTTAATTCGGCCAGGTCGATTACGTAACCGGTTTCGGGGTTTATTTCGCCCACTACTTTTACGTCCAGCCGGTAATTGTGCCCATGAAAATTCTCATTGGCGCACAAGCCAAATACTTCTTTGTTCTTCTCAATGCTCCAATCCTTTCGGTGCAGCTTATGAGCCGCGTTAAAAACTATTTTACGGTAAACTGCTACTTTATTTCCTGCCATTGTAATAAAATGGTTTAATCAAACTCCTGGTACTCCCACACAGCCGTTACAAAATAATCGTTGTCCTCAATCCAGCCATTATTCGTAAAAATGCAAAGCCGTATAGCATCGCCTTTAGTGAAGGTCCAATTGGTTGGCGCTACAAATTCATAATACTGGCCGTTATCAAGATTTACAAAGTTGGTTCCGGCGTATGTTGGTGCGGGGTTTGTGTTGTTAGCCTGGTTAACGCCCATGCCAAAGGTGAAATTGCTCATATCATAACCACTTCCCGAATTACCATCTGCAATTCTTACAATAATTTTCACCAATCGACCTGCATAAGGGGTGGCCCAAACCTGTTCATAATTAGCGCCTCCATTCAAATTGTCGTCAGATCCATCACCACCAGGGCACGGCAACCATAAACGTTGATTGCCCACCCCGCTATAGTTCGGCAGGTTAAAGGTATGGTGGGTTATATAACGCACATAACCGAAGATGGTTCCCTGCACTTCGAGCTTTGCGTTTGGTGTGGAAGTGCCTATGCCCACATTACCACCGTTGTTGTAAATATTGTTGTTGTCCACTACCCAGGTACTGCCATTCCAGAAGGTGGTATTGCCCATAGCAGTACCGTTTGGCAGCGAACCATTGGTGCCGGCAGGGCCCGTAACGCCGGTTGGGCCTGTAACTCCTGTTACACCAATGGCTCCAGCTGTTCCCTGCGTTCCAATTGCACCGGTTGGGCCCTGAGGACCTGTTAATCCGGGGGTGCCGTCCTGGCCTGTTGGTCCTGTGGCTCCGGTTGCCCCACCACCCGCACCGGATGCGCCGGTTGGACCTGTAGCTCCTGTATTACCAGCCGGTCCGGTGTTACCGGTGGCACCATTTAAGCCACTGATTCCTGCTGCACCTGTTGCACCCGGTATGCCGGTTGGGCCTTGAATTCCCTGCGGACCAGTGGGGCCTGCGGGGCCGGCATTGCTATTGGCTGCATACAAAGCGTATGGTACACTTATCAGTTGCGTAGCGCCTAAATCTGCAAATGTGCCGCTGTTGTTTATTTCGCATTCCACCTGCAGGTATTTGGCGCCAAAACCCCAGCTTACTATGGCAAGGTTTCCCAACTGGCCAATCTCTACATTCACCAGGCCAAACTGGTTAGCGGTAGTGCTTTGCGTTTCGTTAAACACAGCAGTGCCGGTGGCTGACCCGTCGTGAATAGTAAAGCGGAGTTTTACCGGGGTATTATTTGCTACGGGTACGCCGGCATTATTCCGAACTACCGCCTGGTAATTCATTAACTGCGGAGACTGTGCTTTTACAAAGCCCGCAAAAAGCAGGAAGCATATTAAAGGCAGGAGGGATTTTCTTCTCATAAAGCGGTAGCGTAAATTTAGACGCCAAGGTATAAATTCTGCTTCTTTTTCAATTTATTAAATCCCGCTCCCGGAAAGGATGTTCCTTATAAAACAAAAACATGCCCCGCAAGGCGAAGGCATGTTTTTAGTTGTTTTAGTGGTGAAAGGTTACTTACGGTTTATCGGTAACAGTTAAGGTTCTATACTGATAAGCATAAGTAGCAGGGTAATTATAAAAAGTTACAGTAGGGCTGCTCGCCGATTCGGGTGACCATTGAATTTTAATGTTGGTGGACACCCCTACTACACCGGTAATCGGGTAAGTAATTGTAGTTGGGTTGGTGCCATTAAAAGTGAAGCTACCATAAGCGTAGAATTCTTTCAGCGGTGTTCCGTCCTGAACAATGCGGTAACGCATACGGTGCTCGTCGTAATTAGTATTTGAATAAGTACAGCGTGCCGAGAATTCAAGGTTAAGGTTTGTATTAAGGGGTGTAAGGGTTAAGGTCATGTCAGGCATATCCGCCCAGGTAGCGCTACCTACCAACGGCGCGGCTACCGAAACATCGGATGAGCCGGTCGCCTTATAAGTAACAACGCCCGTAGGTCCTGTTGCGCCTGTTGCACCTGTGCTGCCGGTTGCTCCGGCAACTCCTGTTGCGCCGGTAATACCCGTAACTCCCGTTGTGCCCGTGGCACCGGTTGAACCTGTAACTCCCGTTGCGCCAGCCAAGCCGGTAGCACCGGTTGCACCCGTGGCGCCTGTGTTGCCTGTAACACCTGTAATTCCGGTTGCGCCAGCAGGACCATTAGCGCCAGCCGGACCTGTATCGCCGGTTGGGCCTGTTACTCCAACTCCAGTAGCGCCAGTACTACCTGTCGTTCCATTGTTTCCCGTTGCGCCGGTAGCACCTGTCGTGCCGTTATTACCTGTTGCGCCGGTTGAGCCCGTTGGACCTGTTACTCCAGCGCCGGTGGCTCCAGTGGCTCCTGTTGCGCCCGTGTTACCCGCTGCTCCGTTAGCACCTGCTGGCCCTGTATCTCCAGTTGGACCCGTTACTCCGGCACCGGTGGGGCCGGTAGCACCTGTAGAACCGTTATTACCTGTGGCGCCTGTATAGCCAGTTGGACCTGTTACTCCAGTTCCAGTGGCACCAGTGGCTCCTGTTGCGCCCGTGTTACCCGCCGTGCCGTTAGCACCTGCGGGTCCCGTATCTCCTGTTGGACCTGTTACTCCGGCACCGGTTGCGCCGGTTACACCTGTAGAACCGTTACTACCTGTGGCGCCTGTTGAGCCCGTTGGACCTGTTACTCCAGCTCCGGTGGCACCGGTGGCTCCAGTTGCGCCCGTGTTACCTGCCGTGCCGTTAGCACCTGCGGGTCCCGTATCTCCTGTTGGACCCGTTACTCCGGCACCGGTTGCGCCGGTAGCACCTGTAGCGCCGTTATTACCTGTTGCTCCTGTTGAGCCCGTTGGTCCGGTTACTCCTGCTCCGGTAGCACCCGTTGCGCCTGTTATTCCTACAGAACCAGCTGGTCCCTGTGGTCCTGTATCTCCGGTTGGTCCGGTAGCACCTCCTCCCGAACCCGTGGGTCCTGTGGGACCGGTAGCACCTGTATTTCCAATATTTCCTGTTGCACCCGCCGCGCCTGTTGCACCGGTGGTTCCGTTGAGACCTGCAGGACCGGTTGGCCCATTAAAACCTGCGGGTCCCTGTGGACCTGTATCACCTGTAGGTCCTGTGGTTCCAACGCCTGTTGCACCAGTAGCACCAGCTAAACCGGCCGGCCCCTGAAGACCTGTATTGCCGGTGGGTCCTGTTGCGCCACCACCCGAACCGGTTGCCCCGGTTGGTCCGGTTGGGCCTGTTACACCAACTCCGGTAACACCAGCGGGTCCTGTAGAACCTGTGGCACCATTCGTTCCGGCAGTTCCTTGCGGTCCTGTATCTCCGGCCGGACCGGTTGCACCGGCTGTTCCATTGGAACCGGCCGGACCAGTTGGTCCCGGTATACCCTGGGCGCCTGTAGCGCCGATTAAACCTTGCGGTCCTGTATCACCGGTGGGGCCTGTAGCTCCACCGCCGGAGCCTGTGGCTCCCGTTGGACCCGTTGGCCCGGTTGCGCCACCACCTGCACCGGTAGCGCCGGTTGGTCCCGTAATACCCTGAATACCTTGCGGCCCGGTATCACCGGTGATTCCCTGTAAGCCCTGCGCACCGGTTACGCCGTTCGTTCCGATAGGACCTTGAGGGCCAGTATCGCCCGTTGGGCCGGTAGCACCACCACCGGAGCCTGTGGCTCCCGTAGGTCCGGTAATACCTTGAATACCTTGTGGACCTGTAACTCCGTCAACACCCGTATTACCAGCTGGCCCCTGCGGACCCGTATCACCTGTTGGTCCGGTAGCGCCCCCACCAGAACCGGTTGGGCCTGTAATACCCTGAATACCTTGCGTTCCTGTATCGCCTGTTGCACCGGTTGCTCCTGCAACACCGGCTGGTCCTTGAGGGCCGGTATCACCTGTAGGTCCGGTGGCGCCAGTTGCGCCACCGCCGGAGCCTGTTGGACCCTGAATACCTTGTGGGCCCGTATTGCCGGTTGGACCTGTAATACCGGGTAAACCCTGTGCGCCGGTATTTCCTGCAGATCCTGTAGGACCAGTTGGGCCGGTTGCGCCGGTGGTACCGCCACCTGAACCAGTACCGGTTGCCCCGGTTGGGCCGGTTACTCCCGTTGGTCCGATAACGGAATTACCGGTAGTTGTGATGATTGAGCCATTTGAATAAGTAAAAGTCAATGTTCCGTTGGGGTTAACTACAATACCCGTTACCGCTGGTCCGGTTGCTCCCGTAACACCTGCGGGGCCTGTGGTGCCTGCAGGACCAGCTACACCCGCCGGGCCAGTGGGACCAGTTGGGCCTGTGCCTGCAGAACCGCCGGCTGTTTCAGCATACAGGGCGTAAGGCACACTCACTAACTCGCTTGAACCCATGTTCAGGTAGTTGGTTCCGCCATTGGGGTCGTATTCTACTAAAAGGTATTTGTTGCCGCCCGCCCAGCTTATAGCAGGGAAACTGCCTATAGTTGGATTTCCATTGCCAATTTTAGTAGTGAACAAACCAAATTGGTTGGTAACGGCTGTCTGGGTTTCCTGGTAAATGGGAAAGCCGGGATTAATCCCTGTATTAATAGTGAAGCGAACGGAAATATTCCTGATTGCGTAGGGGTTGCCGGCGGCGTCGCGGGCTATGGCCTGGTAATTTATTGCTTGCGGGGCCTGGGCATTGGCGAGAAAAACAACGGCAAACAAGGAAACAGCGACCGCTACCCATTTTGCCGGGAGTAAAAACTTCTGCATACCGTAATTTTGTTTAATGTGTTTTAACGAGTTTCAAAGGTAGCACTATAGATTAAGGCATTGTAACCCCAAGCAACTTTTTTAGACAGAAACTGCCCATTTTAAGCGCTATTTAGCTTTTGTTAAGCGCTTAAAAAGTCCGGCTAATGCCAATTACCCACCTAAAGGCCACATGATTCTGGTTAACTGCAGGGGCGTGGCTCACAAAAAAGGGAACATCGAACCTTAGCACAAGAGGTTTGATGTTTTGAAGCGGCCCCCATTTTTTAATAGTAAGCGCAAGGCCCGCTCCGGCATCGAAGCGGAGGGAAGATAGCTGTTGTTGAGCGCTACTGTTTTGATAACCAATAGCCCCCATGTCGCCAAACAAATAGGTGTTCAGGTTAAAAATATCTTTCAGTTTCTGGTTTTTCACCTTTACTATTCTGTTGAAATCGATTTCTGCATTAACGGCAAAACCGGAATTGCCTTTATAGGCCGGAACAATAACTCCGTTCTTATCCTTTTCAGGCAGCAGGTAACCCGAATAGCCGCGCATATTCAAACCTCCGGCAAAGTGAAGGTGGTTGATGTCATCCTGGTAACGGTAAGCAAAGGTCTGCGGTACAAAACCGGCCGCCCGGTAATACTTGCTGTCCATCATTTCCTCCGGATTTCCACCCGCGAAAAACAGCGCGCTTTCTGACGGAACATCCTTGCCTGTTCCATAGCGGCCATAAACCCGCGTGCGGAAATCGAGTTTCCATACACTGGCGCGTAATACATTGGTTACTTCCAGGTAATGGTAATCGAAGGAGCTGGTTAAAGCCCCCGAGCGAAGGTGCGCGGTTATAAAGCCATTAAACTTTGGATAGCTGTAAGCGTAGGTTGCTGAAAGATTTATTGAAACATTGAACTTTTTGTTGCTGGTCCAAATGGCATCCCACTCCTGCGGATATAGCAAATAGTTGCGCCACTCTTCGCGATTGCGAGTAAAGGCTTTTACATTTATATCCGCCGAAAAGTTTTTCGGGAATTGCTTGGTCAGCCCTATTTTATACATCTCACAACCATCCAGCCACCGCGAATGGAAGTAGAAGGTTGTGCGTTTCATTACTTTATCAATGGCGGTTGAATAATCGAACCGGTAAGAGAAATAGCCCGCTTTTTTCTGAATTTCCTTATTGAAATAATAGCGGCTGCCGCCCTGGGCCAGGTGGGAGTTAAGCCAAACCGTTAGATTGAAAACATGCTTAACGCCCATGTAGTTGCCATTAGCATTTATGCCGAATTTAAAACCATCGTAAGCATTCCACCAAACATCCGGCCGCAGGTAAAGGCGATACTTTTTTGTAGAAACCGGCGGATAGATATGCGAATCGAAACGCAGTTCAACATTACCGCGCTTGCGGTTGTCCAGCATATTAATATCGGCCAGGCGTTCGCTGGGGTCAATAATTACATTTTTTATTCCGGAAGGGATGGTAACGGTGGCATCGTAGGTGGGTTGCAGTTTATCCCAGCCATACCATTTAGGGAGAATTACGCCTAAAGCTCCTGAAGGGGACTTAACAGCCGGTTTTTCCCACCACGTATTTGGTATATGAAAGTCGTATACTGAGTCTTCGTTCGATATAACGCGAAGGTCGAGCGGCATTTGCATTCTGCCTTTACGCTTTAAACGAATGCTATACTGATTTTTAACTGCTCCCTTTTTAATTCTTCCAATTTTATAATCGATATTCTTGGAGGTTTCCATCCACTCATCAAAAAACCAGTTCAAATCAATGTGTGTGAATTGGGAAATGCTGTTGCGGAAATCTTCAGGATAGGGATGCGCAAATTTCCATTGGGCTACATAATGTTTCATGGCCACAGAAAACAACGAGTCGCCCAACACATATTGCAGGTTATACAACATGGTAGCGGTTTTAGAGTAAACATGCCGGTATCCTCCGCCCTGGCCTAAGGCCCCGTTAAAACCATCGCTGTGGGTATTGATTGGCTCATCGTTATAAATAATGGCATCGCTCAGGTAACTGTAGTAGCATTTGTTTTCACGCACCCTGGTAGGTTCAAAAAAGCGTTTGTAATACCAGCTTGTCTTCTTTCCAAATTCGTAAGGAATGGTGTCGCCATCAATCGCTTCCATACCCCACGACGTAAGGAATTGAGTAAAGCCTTCATCCAACATGGCGCGATAAGTTTCGTTGTTGCCTATCATACCATAAAACCAGTTATGCCCTACCTCGTGCACCAGCAATCCACGGTATTCTTTATCACGGCCGCCATCCATGGTTATCATGGGGTATTCCATTCCATCGGCTGCATCGGCTACTACAATCTTTGGGTATTCAAATACACCAAAATCGCGGCTGAAAACGGCGATGATTTTAGCAAGGTAGTCTGCTGCATTTTGCCAGCCGCTGGCGTGGGGTTCCTGCACAATGGCCACACAACGAACACCTTCTTTATTGGCCCGACCGGGGTAAATAATTGTGTCATGTATTCTATAGGTAGGGTCGGCACTGAAGGCAAAGTCGTGAACGTTCTCGGCATGGTATCTCCAGGTTTTGCGTTCGCCTTTTTTGTAGGGTGTAATAACAGAGGGAACCGTATCCCACTTTGTATTTTTAAAATTGTAGATGTCCAGTTTCTTTTTCAGCGTATCGGGTAGTACCTCGTTTTCATTTTGCAATACGCCGGTAGCTTCCAGCACATAATTAGTGGCAAAGGTGAGGTCGACATCGAAGGTTCCGAAATCGCCATAAAATTCGCGGTTTAGGTGCTGGTCGGTATTCCAGCCGCTTTTGCGGTCGTATACGCAAACTTTAGGATACCACTGGCACCCATTGTAATGGCTGGAACCAAAGGCCTTAAACTTTTTCATGCGTCGGCGTGTAGAGCCAGCATCATAATAGGTGCGGAATTTGAGCAAAAATGTTTTGGATGTGTTTGGAAGAAGGGGCTTATCCAGAAAAACTTTCAGGATGGTATTGTCCAACTGTGTTTTGAGTGCGGTGGAATCTTTATTTGTAATCGTATCTATTACGATTCCCAATTTTTGCTTTTCATATTTCCCATAGGTTACGTGGGCATCATTGTGCTCCTGCAAATCATCGAGATAAGAACCCGGCTGAAAGGCGTTTTGATATAAATGGAAATACACATAATAAAGCGTGTCTGGTGAATTGTTGAAGTAGTTTAGCTGCTCACTGCCGGTAATTACATCCGTGGTTTCGTCCAGGTTCGCCTTTATTTTGTAGTGCACATCCTGCTGCCAGTAGCCTTCAAAGGGTTTACGGTTTTTCCAGTAAAGCGGGTTCTGCTTCGACTGAAAGTTGTTTTCAGGGCCTTTATCGGAATAAGACTGGCTAAAAGCAAATAGTTGGTTAATAATAAAAAAGGCAAAAAGGAAATTTCTCATTCCGGTAAAGTGCGTTGCTTTTATAAATTTGAAACAAAATAAGCAGGTTTTGGCGAATCCACTTTCCAACGAAAGATTGTACCAGATAGCTTTAACACTATTACCCGGTGTAGGTAGCGTGTTGGCAAAGAACCTTGTTGCCTATTGCGGCAGCGCGGAGAACGTATTTAAAGCGTCGAAGGCCAAACTCGAAAAAATTCCATTGGTAGGTAAGGAGCGCGCCGGGGCCATTGCGGCGGCCGATGTAATGAAAGAGGCGGAGGAAGAATTGAAATTTGTAGAGAAATATAATATACGGCCCCTTTTTTATACCGATAAGGAGTATCCGTATCGCTTAAAGGAATGTGCCGATTCGCCGGTTTTGCTTTACTACAAAGGCAACGCTGACTTAAACGCAGAGAGGATTATCGGTGTGGTGGGCACACGGCGCATTACCGATTACGGCAAAGAGGCAACTAAAAAGCTATTGGCAGATTTGACCGGCCAAAATATATTAGTGGTAAGCGGACTTGCTTACGGCATAGATGCTGCCGCCCACCACGCAGCACTGGAAAATAATTTGCAAACCGTAGGCGTGTTGGGGCATGGGTTAAACACCATTTATCCCAAGCAAAACAAAGCTATGGCCACCCAAATGGTTGGGCAGGGAGGATTGCTGTCGGAGTATAAATCGACGGATGAAATGCACCCTTCTAATTTCCCTAATAGAAACCGGATTGTAGCCGGCATGTGCGATGCGCTCATAGTGGTTGAGTCGGCCAAGGAAGGCGGCGCGGTAATTACTGCCAACATTGCCAATAGCTACAACCGCGATGTGTTTGCATACCCAGGTAAGTCAAGCGATAGGTTTAGTTCAGGGTGCAATTTTTTGATTAAAACTTTTAAAGCAAAACTGATTGAGGATGCTGAAGACCTGTTGCGCGAAATGAATTGGCAAAAACAGGAGGAAGGAAAGAGAGCTAAGCCAAAGCAGCGGCAACTGGCGCTAACACTTACAGGCGAGGAGCAAAAGATATATGACCTGATAAACGAGAAAACAGAACTGGCAATTGATGAGTTAGCCGACAGGAGCCAGATTAATGTAAGTTCACTCGCCGCAACGCTTTTAGAAATGGAGATGAACAGCATTATTATTTCATTGCCCGGCAAGCGGTATAAACTGGTTTAACATGGCCTCTGCTTTTGCACATGCTATTGCTTCTGTTGCTATTGGAAAAGTGTCTTTTATTGAAAGAGTGGACTGGAAGTTTTGGCTGCTTGGTGTTTTTTGTGCAGTTGTGCCCGATGCCGATGCAATTGGTTTTAAACTGGGCGTGCCTTACGAGAGCCTTTGGGGCCACCGGGGTATAACGCACTCGTTTTTCTTTGCGGCCTTGCTGGCGTTGGTGGTTACCTACTTTTTTTACGGGCAGGAGAAAACGGGCAGTAAAGGCTGGCTGGCTCTTTGGGCCTTCTTTTTTTGTGCCACGGCATCGCACCCTGTGCTGGACGCGATGACCACGGGCGGATTGGGTGTGGCATTTTTCGCGCCGTTCCATAATGAGCGCTATTTTTTTCCTTTCAGGCCTATAAAGGTTTCGCCAATTTCTGTTTCTAAGTTTTTTACAGCCCGGGCATGGGTTATACTGAGCAGCGAGTTTATTTGGGTGTGGATTCCCAGCTTGTTGGTTATAGGGGCGGTTAACCTGGGCAAGAAGTTGTATTCGAGGTAAGTGTTTTTATTTTCACCCTGAAAATTTTTTTACGTGGCAAAAGAGAACAAAAAGCAAGTAGCAAAAAGTAAAGAGCAACCCGGACCGGCTGCTCCATCGCAGGTTTCATCTCCTAAAATGCAGCTTCCGCCTTCGGCGCTTTATATTTTCATTTTCCTTTTTGCCTGTCTGTTGTATTCCAATACCCTGCAAAACCGGTATGCGATTGACGATACCATTGTGGTAACCGATAACAAGTTTACCAAAAAAGGTTTCGGAGGTGTTAAGGACCATTTTACGCACGACATGTTTGAAGGGTTTTTTGGCGAGCGCGGCGCTAAGCTGGTAAGTGGTGGCCGTTACCGTCCCTTAAGCATGACCACACTGGCGGTAGAGTATGAAATAGTGCGGAAGATGCGTGGCGATAAAAGAGTGGTAATTGATGAGAAGAACATTATAATGACCGATGCCGACCCTTATCTGAATCCCATGTTGAGTCACGGTATTAATGTGTTGCTTTTTGCGCTTACCTGCGTGTTGCTGTTTTACATTCTTCAACTGGTTATACCAGCTAAATATTCAATAAACACACCCATTGGCAAACTAGGGGTTTCGTTTTTTGCCACGCTGTTATATGCGGCCCACCCTTTACATACCGAGGCCGTGGCAAACATTAAGGGCCGCGATGAGGTGATGTGTATGTTGTTTTCACTGCTATCGCTGTTGGCAACAATCAAATACATTAAAACACAAAATATAATTCACCTTGTTTGGGGAGTCCTCATTTATTTCATTGCACTATTGTCGAAAGAAAATGCAATTACCTTCTTTGCTGTTATTCCATTGGTTTATTTCTTTTTTACCAATGCAAAAGCGAAAGATTATGCATTAACCCTTGGCCTTTACGTTCTGCCTATTCTAATCTTCCTGTATGTGCGCAGTTTGTATACGCATGCCGGCCTTAAGGATGAATCGCCGGAAATTTTGAATAACCCTTTTGTGGGCGAATACAATGTGTTTGGTGTTAAATACGGAACCATTCTGTACACTTTCCTTCGCTACTACTGGTTAATGCTGGCGCCTTACACCCTTACACATGACTATTACTTTAACCAGGTACCTTACCTTGGTTTTAACAGTGGCCTGGTATGGCTGTCAATCATAGCCACGCTGGGTATGGTGGTTTACGCGGTAATGAACCTGAAAAAGAAAACCATCCCGGCCTTTGCCATTCTTTTCTATTTTATCACTTTCTCAGTAGCTTCGAATGTGTTGTTTACGGTGGGTGTATTGATGAACGAGCGTTTCATTTACATGAGTTCGCTGGGCTTTTGCATTTTGCTGGCTTACCTGCTCATCCAAGCGAAGGACCGGTTTAAGCTTTCGCCTAACCTTATTTTGGGTGCATTTGTGCTTGTGCTGTCGCTTTATTCGGCAAAAACTTTTTCGCGCAACTTTGACTGGAAGGACAGCTTTACTCTTTTCCGCCGCGACGCGGTGCGCAGTTCTAACTCATCTAAAATTCAAACATCGGTTGGCGGGGATTTAACCAAGGCTGCTGAATCGAACATTCCGGCTCTGCGCGATAGCGGAATGATAAAAGCTTTCTTCCGCGACCTTAATTCCGATATCAGTGATGAGCAGTTGAATGCCATCAACATGCTTCCCGATTCTTCTATTCGTTACCTTTTACTGGATTCATCTATTGCACACTTAAATGAGGCTATTCGTATTTATCCTACGCATAGTAACGCATGGTTGTTGTTGGGTAATGCCGTTTACAAGCGCTATCATAATGCACTACAGGTTATTCCTATTTATGAGAAGGCAGCTGCATACCGTGTTGGTGGGTATTATGATGCCAGCTTTAACCTGGGTGTGGTGTTGAATGAGGCTAATCAGCCGCTTTTGGCAAAAGAAAATTTGCTAAAGGCTTATGCTGCTAAACCAGAACAGGTGGAGTGCCGGTATCTGCTTGCACAAACGTATGCAAAGCTGAATCAACCCGATTCGGTGGAATATTGGCTGCATAAAGGGGAAGAACTGAGAAAAATTGATGCCGCCGATTACTACCAGGTGGGTACCGGTTTTGGCAAGGTGGCGGGTAATTTTAATAAAGCCATTGAGTATCTCATCAAGGCCTCGAATGCTAACCCTAAGGTTGAGTTGTACCTGGAAGATTTGGGGGTTGCTTACGGATTAAGTGGGCGGTTTGACGATGCTATCGCTACCTCGCAGCGATTAATGCAGTTGAACCCCAACTATCCTGCGGCCTACATAAATCTAGCGGTTTCTTATCGTAATAAGGGTAATAAGGCCTTGGCCGACCAATACCAGGCTAAGTATGACGAGTTAATAGCCGCTCAGAAAAAGTAATTTGCCCAACCGGGTTATTTTTGAAATATGATCCGGAAGCGGCTTGCTGTAATTTTTATTGTATTTGTTGTTGTTGTACTGGTTTGCCTGCTGGGCCGGAATGCTTTCTTGCAATATGCCTTTAAACGTGCCCAGGCTCGAATATTGACCGACTATAGCCTTGTGCTGAATGCAAAGGAAGTCAGCTTTTCTGCTTTTGATGTTGTAGATATTAGAGACGTAACAGCTATGCCCCTTAGCGGCGACACGTTTGCGCGCATTGAAGAGATACTTGTGAATATTTCGGTGGTTGATTTATTAAAAGCGCGGATTGGCTTTGATGAGGTAAAAATAAGCCGGGCATTAATAACCGTTTTTAGCAAACCGCAATCCGATAGTGTACATTTTTCCAAAGTGCCGGCAACAAGCGACCCTACTCAGCAAGTCACGGGGAATTATTTGGCGAAGCTGAATTCCTTAAACAGGAAGTTACTTCGGGCATTTAATACGGCATTTGAACTAAATGATATTGAGGTGCAATACCGCGATTCGGCTATTAGTGAAAACATTTTTATTCCGCTGCTGAAATATGACCTTGATAGTTTGACGGGCACTTTGATTAACAAGGCTATTAAGGACACTTTTTTGCTAAACGGCAAGGCGCTGGCGAAAGGGAAGCAATACAGCTTTGCGATGGTTCACACAGGTGATTCACTCCGTTACCTACCGTTTTTGAATTGGGATAGAAAACTGAAATGCCGGTTTAAGTCACTTAAGGTTGCCATTGCGTTGGAAGAAGTAAGTGGAAACATGGTTACCAGCCTTCAGTGCAATGCAGAACAATTTCATCTGAACCACTGGCGTCTGGCAAACGATGATGTAGTGTTTGAGCAGGCATCGTTCAACGGTAAGCTTAAAGTGGCCGAAAGCGGAATTGAACTGGATTCATCATCGGTTGTAAAACTGAAAAACCTGAGCACGAACGTGTTTGCAAGCTATAGCCTAAGCAATGCAGATACCACTTTCACTTTTAGACTGCAGATGCCCGAAACGGCGAGCGATACTTTTTTTCATGCCTTGCCGGAAGGAATGTTCAATACCCTGAAAGGGATATCGTGCACCGGTTCGCTCCAATACGATTTGTTGTTTAGTATCAATACTTCGCAGCCCGATTCGTTGATTTTTAGTTCCAGTCTTAGCCGTAAAAATTTCGGCATTGTTCATTATGGGACTGAAAATTATGGTCGTATTAACGGGCCGTTTACCTACCACGCTTATGATAAGGACCGGTTTGTGCGCAATATTGAAATCTCGGCTGCCAATCCGGGTTTTACTCCGCTCAACCATATCAGTGAGTATTTAATACACAGTGTATTGCAGTCAGAGGACCCTTCGTTTATGCTGCATCGTGGCTTTTTGCCGGAATCGTTTCGTGAATCGGTGGTGAAGAATTATAAAGAGCGCCGCTTTGCGCGCGGCGGCAGTACTATCAGCATGCAACTGGTGAAAAATGTTTTTTTAAGTCGCGATAAAACTGTTTCGCGCAAGGTCGAAGAGGCATTGATTGTATACCTGATAGAAAACCTGCACCTGGTGCCCAAGGAACGCATGCTTGAAGTTTACCTGAATGCCATTGAGTGGGGACCGGGTGTTTATGGTATTGGAGAAGCCTCGCATTTTTATTTTAATAAACGGCCGGCGGAGTTGAATTTGCAGGAGAGTGTTTTCCTGGCCGGTATTATTCCTGCACCAAAATATTTTAAATACCAGTTTGATAAAGAAGGGAAGTTAAAGCCTTACCTGAGCGGTTATTTCCGGATTTTAACCGGACGGATGGTTATGAAAGGTTGGATAAGCCCTGCTGATACCAGCGGCCTGACGGAGGTGAACTTGAAAGGCCCGGCATTGCGCCTTGTGGTGCCCTCAGACGATCCCATTCCGGAAATGGAACCCGAGGATTATTAATCATGAATTTGTGGTATTTGCTACCGGAATTCCACGATTGGGATTTGGAATTTATTCCTGCTACCTTTATTGGCAGAAAATTTGCAGCCTGAAACTATGCGCCGGTTAATCACAGCAATTCTTATTTCGGTTTCCTTTAGCGCGGTTTGCAAGGCGCAGGCGCAAAGCGATAGCACCTTCAACCTGCCTAAATACGACTACCAGATTTACCTGAAACAACCGGCTAAAGAAGTGCAACAAATATTGTATGAGAAGGACTGCACACCTATAAACGGCAAGCTTTCAGATGGTAAGAAGACCATTATAATGAAAGATTACGAGCCCGGTAACAAGGTGCACATAAGGGTAATATACATGGACGGCACAGACGATGAATTTGTGCGCAGCCCATGTTACATAGACCCGGTAATTTTATAAGCGTATCAGCTTACGTGTAGTAATCGCTTCTCCTGAAGTTACTTTCAGCAGGTATATTCCCCGTGCAAGGTCGGCATTAATAGTTGTTTTAAGGCTTTCAACCCGGGCAGCATACACCAGGCGGCCGCTATTATCCAATACTTCAAGGCCGGCACCTAATACATTTTCTGCAACCTCTATAACCCAGTTACCGGTTGATGGATTAGGATAGATGTTCAGTTCGGTACTGCTTAGTTCATTAATGCCGGTATGGTTAACGGGTACGACATTTGATGATGCGGTGCAGCCATTGCTATCGGTAACCTGCACGGTGTAGTTACCTGATTGAACGGCTATATACATGCTGTCGTCGGCCCCGTTAATAATGCCGTTGTTTAAATACCACTGGTAACTAACTGCGCCATAAGCGCTGAGTGTATCGCCATTAACACTTATGCTGACAGATGGCGATGGATGAACCGCAATTGCTACGTGGTTCGATTCTGCGGTGCAGCCATTGACATCGGTAACGGTTACATAATAATTTGCCGATGCCTTTGCAAATGTGCAGGAAATTGTGGTGCCTACGTTCCATTGGTAGGATACGAAGTTTGCCGGGGTAGTACAGATGGCCGTGCTATCGCCTGAGCAGAAGCTTGTATTAACGGCGCTAATAGTTACGGAAGGTCCGCCGCTTGTAGTAACGGTAGCGCTTGCCGTGGCCGTGCAGCCGCCGGTTCCTGTTACGGTAACGGTGTAAGTTCCTGCAGCCAGGTTCGAAATACTTGGCGTAGTTAATCCCGTGTTCCAAAGGTAACCGGTTGCTGTGCCGCTGGTTACCGAAACCGTTGCGGTTCCGTTACTGTTACCACAAGTGGTGCTATTGCCGCTTGCGGAAACAATCAGTGATGAAGAAGAGGTAATAGTGATGGAGTCAACGCTGCTGCAAACATGGCCGGCATCGCTCACCGTTACGCGATAGGTTCCTCCGGAGGTAACTGTATCATTCGGGCCTATAGTTCCGTTGCTCCAGGTAAAGGTGGCGCCAATGGTGGTGCTTGATGCTATAATTACCGTGTTTGATGCGCCGCAGCTTAGAGGTGCCGGGTTGTTAAAGCTTATCGTTGGCGGCGTTAGGGGCTGGCAGTTATTATTAAGGCCGGCTATCCATGCGGCGTTGGCAGCATTGTTTGGTGCGCCCGGGGTTTCCAGCGCAGCGGCGGTATCTACCCAATTTGCTGCATTGAAGGGATTGTTGTCAGAAAGATTCAACATTTGAATTACCTGGCCGCCCTGGTCAGCTCCGAAATACACATTTACGGCAGTAGTGTTATTGGCCCAGCCCACAGCGAAATAAGCCGCGGAATAATTAGCCGGTGATACGGTATGGAATGCATCATTGTTATTGGACATACCCAATATCGTCCATGTTCCGGTACCTGAATAGGTGGTTCCCGCTACCCCGTAAGTGCTCATAGTTCCATTATTACCCGGCAGGGTAGTATTTTTTTGCAGCACCGAAGAACTTATGGGAATGATGTAAACGCAATCGCCATTCGCATCGCTAACGTCATCCGTTAAGGCGAGCGTGGCGGCACTGGCATCGGCGTCGTTATATACCAATATCAGGGTGCCTATTTTAACGCTGGACCATTGGGCAATACTATCAAAGCGAACGTGTCCGCCGGCAATACCGGTGCCTGAGCCGGCGGCGTGCCAGCTGTTGTTGTCATCTATAATCCAACCGCGTAAATCCACGGTATTAGAGCCGCCGCAGGTTGGCGTTCCGGTAACCAGTAACTCAACGTATTCCTGGTTGCCCGTAGGCCCTTGTGAAAGTTCATTAATTACCAATTGGGCATGGCTTGCAGCCGCTGTAACAAACAAGAAAAGGGAAAGGATGATTTTTTTCATAACAAACCGCTTTTGTTTTGCGGGGGCGCAAAAGAAAGAATAAATTATTAACTGAATATAGGGTATGTGAAGCCAGTAATAAGGTAACATGCGTTAACCTGTTAAAAAATCGCTAAAACATCTGTTGAGAGGGGCTTAACTTCTCCAATCCCGCAAAAACATTTCATTTTGCAGTATGCTTTCATTCGGCCTGTTATGGTTATTACTCTCGCTAACGCCTGAAATTACTGAGGTTAGAGAAGTTAACCTTGAGCAATTGCAGAGCGAAGTAATACAGCCAAACGATACGCTTTACGTTGTAAACTTCTGGGCTACCTGGTGCAAGCCCTGTGTGGAGGAGATGCCGTATTTTGAAACCGCCGGCCAAAAATTTTCAAATAAAAAGGTAAAGCTGGTTTTTGTAAGTTTGAACTACGCGCGCGAGTTACAGGTAGTAGCTAAGTTTATAAGGACAAAGAAGATTAAAAGCAAATGCCTGTTGCTGAATGCCGGTAACCCTAATGCGTGGATTGATAAGGTTGAGAAGGAGTGGAGCGGCTCTATACCGGCTACAATAATGTATAGAAACGGGAAAGAAGTTTTCTTCCACGAAGGTGAGTTTATGCAGAGCGAAATTGATTCGATTATTCAACAAAAAATCCAATAAATATGAAAAGCAGTATTATGATGGTTTTGGGGTTCTTGCTTCTAACCTCGTTCAAACCCGAAGGCGGTTATAAGGTGGGCGATAAGGCCGCCGATTTTAAATTGAAAAATGTTGACGATAAGATGGTTTCGTTGGCTGACTATAAAGATGCCAAGGGTTTTATTGTGGTTTTTACCTGCAATCATTGTCCGTTCAGCAAAAAGTATGAAGACCGGATAATTGCACTTGATAAAAAATACAAAGGCCAGGGTTATCCTGTAATTGCAATTAATCCGAACGATGCATCGCAGCATGCCAGCGATGATTTTCCGAGCATGAAGAAACGTTCGAAAGAGAAAGGGTTTACTTTTCCTTATCTACATGATGAGTCGCAGGCTATTGCCACCGCTTACGGTGCAAGGGTAACGCCGCATATTTTCATTTTAAAAAATGAAGCAGGTGCAGCTATCGTAAAATACATCGGTTCTATTGACGATAACAGCGATGATGCAAAAGCAGTAAAAGAAAAATATGTAGAGAATGCAGTTGATAACCTGCTGGCAGGTAAACCGGTTAATCCTGATTTTACGAAGGGCATAGGGTGCACGGTTAAGTGGAAGAAATAAAATTCTAATCCTAAATACTTAACCTATGGCAGGAAAAGGAACCAAAGAAAACCCATGGAAATTGAAAACCCCACCGGGCACATCGGAATACGAAATGTATAAGGATGAGAAAGACGGAAAGGAGATTATTGTTTGCACGGTTGGGAAAACGGTATTGCACTACGACGCCGCTTGTTTGAAAGATTTACAGGCAATGCTTAAAAAGCACGCCGATTGGATGGAACTGGGTAGTGCTGATGAGCAGAAACCGGCGAAAGAAGGTACGGTTGAGGCCTGGGGCCGCTCGCCTAAAAACCCGGTGGCTGGCTGGTATGGTTTAAAGAAAGGTCTTCGCGGACGCTTTGGAATGTATATACCACCTTTAATGGAAGAATTGGGTTTAGCTGAAGTTGAGCACAACCCTAAGAATAACCGGATGCGCGCTAAGTAAAGCGCTTGTTATTTGGTATAACTGATGCGGTAAACTGCGTTGGCAAAATCGTCAGATACCAGCAAGGAGCCGTCTTTTAGCTGTAATACATCGACCGGTCGGCCCCAGGCTTTGCCGTCTTTCAGCCAGCCTTGGGCAAATGTTTCATAAACCGGGCTGCCGTCAGCCTTAAAGCTTACCATGCTTACGCGGTAGCCTATTGGCGTTGACCGGTTCCAGGAGCCGTGTTCCGCGATAAAAACACGGTTTCGGTATTCTGCCGGAAATAAATTGCCGCTATAGAATTTCATTCCCAATGCTGCGACGTGAGGCCCCAATTCCGCCATGGGTTTCGTAAACTCGCTGCAGGCGTGTTTCTTCCCGTATTCGGGGTCGCTGATGTTATAGCCGTGACAATACGGGTAACCGAAATTCATACCTTTTTGCGGAGCCTTGTTCAACTCATCGGGCGGTAAATCATCTCCCATCATATCACGACCGTTATCCGTAAACCATAATTCACCGGTTTGTGGGTGCCAGCTAAAACCAACCGTGTTACGGATGCCCGAGGCATAAACTTCGAAACCTGTTCCATCGGGGTTTATACGGCAAATGGTTGAATAGCGCGGGTCGCTGGTCGCCTCATCGCAATTGTTGCAGGGTGCGCCAATTGGCGCGTATAGTTTTCCGTCGGGGCCAAAGGCAATATACTTCCAGCCGTGGTGTTTATCGTGCGGCAGCTGGTCAAAAACCAACACCGGTTTTGGCGGCGAAGCCAGGTGCGACTCTATATTATCCAACCGCCATATTTTGTCTACTTCAGCTATGTATAAGGCCCCCTTGTAGAATGCAACACCATTGGGTGTATTCATATTGTTCGCTATCTCAAAACGCTTTTCTGCCTGTCCATCGCCATCGGCATCTACAAGGGCAATTACCTTATCCCCCTGGCGGGTGCCGACAAATACGGTTCCCTTTTCACCCAGGGTAAGGCTGCGCGCATTTTTAATTTCATCGGCAAAAATGCTGATGTGAAAACCCGGGGGCAGTTTTATTTCGTTGGGCAGGGGTTTGTCTGTTTTCTTCAGCGATTGGTTAAAACAACCGGTGGAATAAAGACTGAAAATGCCTAGCAGCAGGTACGTATATGGGGGCCTCATAATAAATTGGTTTTACCGGTTAGCCGGTACCTACAAATTTAGTTTCATTTTGCACCTAAGTCTCATTTTCCAAGGAAAGCCTTTCAGGGAAATGTTGTTTTCATTATATAGATTCTTACTTTTTCCATTGCCGAAAAAGTAAGCAAAAAGTCTAGCCCTGCATGCAAATACCTAAAATTTTCTCCCCACGCGCATGAAAACAAACTCGGCCTTTCGATTTCGATTATACCCGTGGTGGCGCTGGCCTCAAACAGTGTTTTCATCTCTTGCCAACCAGAGAAAATTTCTTACCGGCATTTGCATGAGGGGCGTTTGAACCCACCCTCGGTTGCGTGCAAAACCCTATTTACTTGATTTTATGCTCCCGACTTTTTTAACTCCTCAATTCTTTCTGCAAGACACTTCGGACAAAGGCAATCGCTGTTATCAGTGGGCTTTATTTTGGGCAATTCGTTACACCAGCAGCTTTGTGTGGGCGAATTAGCCCCACAGTCAAATAAAACTCCGCAACCAGAACAAGCCTTTTGCATTGGCTTAATTAAACAGGTATAAAGTGCGCGTCTGCGAATCGGGCCGGCCGATAATGTTATTGATTGGTCCGGTTTGGCTTACCAGTTCGCCTTTCTTAATATATCCTTCGCCGTAAGGCATACACGCGCCCCATGAATTAGAGGTAGAGCACTTTTTAAAATCACTCACCTTAACGAAGGTGTGTTCACCCACTACAATTATTCCGTATTTAAACTGTCCGGCCTCTTTTAGGGCTGAACCAATATTATCTTTGGAAAGCGAAATGGTTTTAGCGGCATTTTTCTTTGCAATAGCATCGACACTCGCTACCGGTGCATGGCTGTTTACTTTTTCGCCACCGGCCGAGGGTATTTCTTTTAGAAAATCTTTTACAACACTTGCATTATCCTGCGCATTAAGCAGGCTTATAGAAAACAGGAATACGACAGTGATAACTACGTGGATTGATTTCATGGTAGGTTGGGTTTAATGTTGAGATTGAAAATATTTATTTCAATGAAATATCTTTCCCAAAAACGTAAGCATGTCGTTAAACGATGCGGTGTCGGCAGCGGCGTTGTATTCAATTGGCATTGAAAATTTCCTGCCCACTTCGGTGGCTGCGGGATTGGTGAATGCATGCGTGGCGTTCGCATAACCTTTAAATGTATATAGCGCACCAATCGAATCCATCTGTTTTTTAAAGGCATCTACTTCTTCGGGTTTTACAAAACTATCGGCTTCACCGTGGCAAACCAGCACGTCTGCTTTTATTTTGTTTTTATCTGCCGGCACTCCCAGCAGGCTGCCGTGAAAACTAACCACGCCTTTCAGGTCTTCGCCTAAACGGGCAAGGTTCAAAACGGTTCCTCCACCAAAACAATAGCCTATTGCTGCAATATTGTTTACATCGGCCTGCGGGTAGGTTTTTATTTTTTCAAGGGCCGCATCAAAGCGCTGCTTTGCCGATTCGGGATTCTGGTAAAACGGCATGGCCAGTTTTTTAGCGTCATCGGGGTTGTCGGCGGTTTTACCGTTGCCGTATATATCAACCGCCATAGCCAGGTAACCTTTCGCTGCCAATTGGCGTGCGCGCATTTTGGGGTATTCATTTAATCCCCACCATTCATGCACAATAAGGACTACCGGTCGTTTCGCTGTATCCGCTTCATTATAGGCCACAAAGCCATTCATGGTAATGGTGTCGGCAGAATAGGTAACTGCTTCTTCTTTAATGCTCACTTTTTGTTCTTGCTGGTTTTGTTCTGAATTGCCTTTGCAGGCTGTTAAAATTAATGTGGCAGCAATTATTGCTATAAATATGTGCTTGTTTTTCATTGGTGCTCGTTTTTTGTAACCCGAAGGTAAAACTCTGGTATAATAATTGAAATTTGTAGGGTATGAGTCATGCATTCGTAAAGGAAGGAGATGCCCAATGGTTAAATGAAGTGGCGCCCACGCTTAAAGCCTTATGCGCGTATTTAACAAACGAGCACAATGGACGTTTTATGTTTGAAAAGCGTAGTTACTACGATACAGAACGACAACTCGAATTCCACGAAATGAGTGATGGCCTCACGTATTTTATAAACCAGGCGGGCGAGTGGGATATTTTTACCGATTGACATAAGCTCGCTATCGCTTACGCCCCAGCCACGCAAAAGTATTTTGTATTGCATTTGCAATTTCCCGCGCTTACAAAAAACAGGTTTAAAAAATCTTATATGTCAAAAAAACCTTTTAACTTGGCGTTACAACTTTTTACCTAAATCTATTGCCATGCTAAAAAGTGTAATCTCCATCCTTCTTTTTTTGGGTTTAATCCTATCAGCGCAGGCCCAGGTAGTTATTCAGGTTAATGCAGGCTCGCGGGCGGCCTGGGGTAACAACCAGAACCTGATGATTGACAAAAACGGCAAGTGTACCTATTTCGTAAGCCAACCCGACGGGCAGAAAAAAGATTCAAAAGAGTTTTCGATTTCGCAGAAACAATTGGATGGGCTATTCAGCAAGGCTGAATCGGTGGGTTTTTTTACACTGGATGCCAAATACGATGGCGGCGTTGCAGATGGCGCCGGTGTGTTTATAGCTATTAAAAGCGGAACTAAAATAAACAGCGTGGATGTTTTTAATAAGGACGTTTCGGCCATTAATTCTTTTGTTGAAACGCTTAACGTGATATTAAAAACGCAAAATATCCGGATTTACTATGGACAGAAATCTTCAAACTAAAACCCCCGATTATGAAGAAATTTGTTTTTACTCTTGGTTTATTGCCATGCCTGTTCGCCATGCAAAGTTGCATTACCCAGCAATTTGCTACTGTAGTTGAACGAGATAAAGACCGGCCCTGTGATGTTAGGATTGTTATGCAGGTGGGTATAGACGGAACAGATGCCGACGTAGTGGCGGTAAGAGATCAGTTGGAAGATTGCTACTCCATACGCTGCCGCATTCCCTGCGATAAGGATAGCACGCAAGGCTGTAACCTAATAAGCAACGTAATTGTAAAAAAATGGTCGGCCCTTACCGCGGAGGAGCGGAAGAGCTTTCACCATATAACCATGAAAGATTCTGATGGGGTTCCTTCTAACGCACATATTGGAAAGCCTAACGCGGAACCTTCGTGGGGCGAATGGCGCAGAAAAGAGGACCCCCGGACCTATTGCCATGAACTACTTCATATATGCGGCCTGGCCGACCAGTATTGCTCACGTAAATACAATGCGGTTACCGGTACCAGCGGCCCGGATGTAAGTTGTACCCCGCCACCTGACCCTACCGGTCCCGGTGGTTCGTCGTGTTGCACGGCTACCGCTTCATTTACGCGTTGCGGGCAGCCTTGCGATAAGCATAAAGATGATTTGATGGCCACGCTTGACGCGCAAATTTCATGCGGCAATATCCTGGAAATAGTGAAAGGGGCCGGGTTGAATAGTTGCCCCGAAGAGTGCTGTAAAAAACCACAGACCACCGGTACAGACCCCGGAACTACAAAGCCCCGGATTCCGATATGGACCGGTGAAATAGATTCTACCAAACCGGTTGACCAATGGTATAAGCATGCCTTAAAAATGGGCGGAACCTTCGATTTTGGATATGCCGGTTTGTATACCGAGCAGCGCGATGTAAACCCGGTGGATAAGGAAACATGGCATGGGCCTTATGTTGGATTGGCTTTTGATGTGGAGTATGACCCCTGCGAACATTGGACCTTAGACGGCCGGTTGCGGTTGTTTGAATTTGAGCAGCCTGTATTTAAGCAATCTTTTATGGGAACTTCAACCAGGGTCGGTTACCAGTTCTTTACGCTTGGGCTGGATGTAATGGCTGAGTATGAATTTTATAAAAACCTGCAAGTAACCTTCGGTCCCGGTATTACATTCAATTACTTAACCCAATTTGGCTCCTCCTTCAATGGATATAAAATGGAGTGGAATAAGTTTAACAGCACCGTGGTAAAGCCAAACGTGGTGAACGGCGGTTTTAACGTCGGCTTTAAATACAATATACCTGTTGGCGATAAGCTGCATGTTGAGCCTTTTATAAATACTTACCTGCCATTTAACTCGCGGTTGAAGTACACCCCCAGCCCAAAAGATTATTGGGTAATGCCTTTTAACCTGGCCGTAGGGGCCTCGTTTATGGTTGGCGTAAGGTAGGTGTTTAAACGCTTTTTTGGAGGCCTGTGACCAATTTTGTGTAAAAATGCCCAAACGATTATACAGCCCTAATATTTTAAGCCGCCGCACAAGTAACACCATGTAAAAGGCTTATATCTTATTCACTTTTCAACATAGCCCCTTTTTGAGAATGGTGACCTATGGCCTGAAACCCTTTGCTGTATTGGGTTGTGCGAGTTATTTATATTCTATCCAAATTGGCTTTCCCCCCTAATTTTTATCCCCCAATTTTTGGTTATTTAACCATGCTAATACATATTTGCCGCGCCAATTTTTACAATTCCATGACAATTCTCTTCTACATGAAGTCAGAACATACCAAAAGAACCCTTCCCAAATTCAGTTTTACCGCCTTATTAACCATCCTTTTATCGCTGGGATTTTTACTTGCCAACGCAGAGGTGGACAAGGCGAAATGGGCTGAGGGTAAATCATTATTTAAGAGTAACTGTGCTTCGTGCCACAACCCTAAGGCAGATGGTACAGGCCCTGCTCTTCAAGGAGTTACAGCGCGCTGGGAAGCGGCCGGTGAAGGTAAAGGTAAAAGCGCCAAGCAATGGTTACACGCCTGGATTCACAACTGGCATGATGCTGTAAACGGTGGTTACCCTTACGCGGTTGCTATGGCTAATAGCCGCCCGTCGGAAATGAACGTGTTTACCACACTGAATGATGGACAAATAGATGACATACTATTATATGTAGAAAACCCTGATGCCGGTGGTGCTCCAAAACCTGCCGTAGCAACTGAAAATGTTGCAAAGAAAGACGAGGGTGGAAACAATACTGCTCTGTACATATTTGCTTTCTTCCTGTTTATACTGGTAGTAATATTAGTAGGAGTAACCAATCACCTTGATAAGGTGGTTGCCGAGAAGCAGGGAATAACTTCGGAGCCTTCTGTTCCTTTCTATAAGAAGACAAACTTTATTGTTGCCATTATTCTGTTGGCGATAGTATTTGGTGGTTACAAAACAGTTGACACCTTTACGCACTTTGGCCGCCAGCAAGGCTACCAGCCTTCGCAGCCAATAAAATTCTCGCACGCTTTGCATGCCGGAACCCACAAAATTGATTGCCAGTACTGCCACCAAACAGCTAACAAGGGTAAAAATTCAAACATCCCTTCTCTTAATACATGTATGAACTGTCACAAGCAGGTTAGCAAAGGCCCTAAATACGGCACCGATGAAATCGCTAAGATTTATGCGGCTGTGGGTTGGGATGCAACAACAAAAACATACGATAACGGAAAGGCGAAGCCGGTTGAGTGGACCCGTATCCATAACCTGCCCGACCATGTTTACTTTAACCACGCCCAGCACGTAAATGCCGGTAAGGTTAAGTGTCAAACCTGCCACGGTCCGGTTGAACAAATGGAAGAAGTTTACCAATACTCTCCGCTTTCAATGGGCTGGTGTATTAACTGCCACCGCAATACAGAGGTGCAGTTTGCTTCGAACAATTACTACACCGCTTACGAGAAGATTCACGAAGACCTGAAGAACAAGAAGATTGACAAGGTTACGGTAGCTACGGTTGGTGGAACGGAGTGCCAGCGTTGTCACTATTAAATGCTTCGACCCCACGAAGTTTAAAAGAAAGAGAAAACGGATTTAACAATATAACTAAGTAAGATGTCAGATAAAATCTACTGGAAAGGAATAGAAGAGAAGGAACAGCTTGAAGGCTTTAAGTCGATAGCTGAAAAGGAATTCATGGATGAACTTCCTGCTTTAAGTTCTATAACCGAACCTGTAAGCACAGGCAAATCGAGCAGAAAGGATTTCCTTAAAATGCTCGGCTTTAGCACAACAGCTGCTGTAATTGCGGCTAGCTGCGAAATGCCTTTGCGCAAATCAATTCCATACGTTTGGAGACCAGAGGAGATTGCACCGGGTATAGCCAACTATTACGCATCGGCATTCTACCAGGGTGGTGACTACGAAGCTGTGTTGGTTAAAACACGTGAAGGTCGCCCTATTAAAATTGAACCAAGAGACGAAAGAAATGCCCGTGTAACCAAAGGTGGCTCAAGTGCCCGTGCACAGGCATCTGTTATAAGTTTATATGACAACACCCGTTACCGCAACCCAAAACGCGGTAAGGAAAACATCACCTGGGAAACTGCAATAAAGGAAGTAGGAGAGAAGGTTAAAACTGCTGCCGGTTCAGGTAAAGTAGTTTTGTTCTCGTCTTCTGTTATTTCGCCAACTACTAAGAACGTTATCGGCGAATTCGGAAACTCATTGGGCGCTGGTAAGTTTGAGCACCTGGTATATGATGGTGTTTCTTACTCAGGTATTCTTGATGCTAATGAAAAGTCATTCGGCAAACGCCAGATTCCTTCTTACAGCTTCGATAAAGCAAAATTGATTGTTGGTGTAGGCGCCGATTTCCTTGGCACCTGGGTTTCTCCAACTGAATTCTCTCACGACTGGGCTCAAAACCGCAAGGTTAGCAAGACCAAGACCGAAATGAGCCGTCACATTCAAATCGAGTCGGTTCCAACTATTACCGGTTATAAGGCCGATACCCGTATTTCGGTTAAGCCATCGGAAGTGATGACATCGCTTATCGACCTTTACAATATCGTAACCGGTACCGGTACTTCTAAGAATGAGAAAGTAAACAAGACCGGCCAGGAATTGTTAGCTGCCAAAGGCACTTCGTTGGTAGTTTGCGGTTCTAATAATGTGAATGCGCAATTGATTGTCAATGCCATCAACAATGCATTGGGCAACTACGGAACCACTATTACATGGGACCGTCCTTATAATACAAAACAAGGCTCTGATAAAGCCCTTACTTCTTTAATAGAAGGTTTAAATAACGGAAGCATTAAAGGTGTACTTTTCTACGAAAGCAACCCGCTTCACACCGCACCGGTTAAAGGTTTGGCTGATGCGTTGAAGAAAGCTGATATCTCCGTTTCTTTCGCAAACCGCATGGACGAAACTGCAGAGGCTTGTTCATACATCCTGCCTGATAACCACTGGTTAGAAAGCTGGAACGATGCTGAGCCTAAGGCCGGTATTTTGAACACTATTCAGCCTGCTATTTCTAAGTTATTTGATACTGCCCAGTTCCAGGAAGTTTTAATGGCCCTTGCCAGCAAGGATACTTTGGGTGCTACCATTTTCCTTAACAAGCAGCCATATCTGGAAGTGTTGAAGGCTAACTGGGAGAAGAGTTTCTATCCTAAACAAAGCACTTACTCAGGCTTCCTTTCTTTCTGGGATAATGCAGTTGGCGATGGAGAGGTTGAGTTACCGGCAAGCGGTTCTGCTTCTTATAACGCAGCAGGTGTTGCTGAAGCGGTAAGCGGTTTGACTGCATCTGCATCGGCACTGGGGGGCGATTTGCAGGTTAAATTTTATGAGTCGATTGCAATTGGTGACGGTTACTGGAGCGACAATCCTTTCTTACAGGAATTGCCAGACCCGGTATCGAAAGTTACCTGGGGCAACTATATAATGGCCAGTCCAAACTGGATGAACAAGAACGGTTACAACATCGACCCTGACTTTAAGGCGAAGGAGTATGCTGTTGCAAAATTGACAGCTAACGGCGGCAGTGTTGAATTGCCTGTAGTAGGTGTTCCGGGTATGCCTGACGGCGTATTTGGTGTAGCAGTTGGTTACGGCCGCACGGCTGTTGGTCATCCGGAGTTAAGCGTAGGTAAGAATGTATTCCAGTTGCTTTCTAAGAGCGGCGATACTTTTACCGGTGCTGCTAAAGCCACCATTGAAAAAACAGGTGCTATTGAAAAAGTAGCTATCACCCAAACACACTTCAATATTACCCTTCCGGATTTAGGTGGTGTTAAAACCCGTAAGACCGTAAAGGAAACCACCCTGCATGAGTACAAGAAGAGCATGGAGGATGGCAAGAAATACAGCGCAGGTAACGAAGACCGTGAGTTGATTATGGAGGAAATGTTGACGCTTTACTATGAGCATCAATATCCAGGTCATCACTGGACCATGTCGATTGACCTGAACGCCTGCGATGGTTGTGGTGCTTGTGTGGTTGCTTGTAATGTAGAAAATAACGTTCCGGTAGTAGGTAAAGACCAGGTGATTCGCGCACGTGAAATGCACTGGTTACGTATTGACCGCTACTACACCGGCCAGGCCGATAACCCGGATGTGGTGTTCCAGCCTATGCTTTGCCAGCACTGCGATAACGCTCCATGCGAGAACGTTTGTCCGGTTGCCGCTACCAACCACAGCAGCGAAGGCCTTAACCAAATGGCTTACAACCGTTGCATTGGTACAAGATATTGCGCAAACAACTGTCCTTATAAGGTTCGTCGCTTTAACTGGTACGATTATCAGCAGGCCGATGCATTTGAAAAGGGATATGGTTTAGGCATAGACAACAACATGCCTTTATCAGGCGCTACATTATCACAACACGAGCCATTGGCGCGTATGGTGCTGAACCCTGATGTAACGGTGCGTTCGCGTGGTGTAATGGAAAAATGTTCATTCTGTGTGCAGCGTTTACAAGGCGCTAAACTGGAAGCCAAGAAAGAAAATCGTCCATTAAGAGATGGTGAGGCTACAGTGGCTTGTCAAACGGCATGTGCTACCGGTGCAATCGTATTTGGCGACAGAAACGATACAACCAGCGCAGTTGCTAAATTATATAACGACGAAAGAGCATTTGGTGTAATTGAAGAAATACATACCATGCCGAACGTAGTTTACCAAACACAGGTTAGAAACCGTGAAGAAGAGAAGGTTTATGAAAACCTGGATTATTACCATCCGGATAGAATGAAAAAGGCATAAATTTTAAAGAGATAACAGGAAGTAGAAATAGTAAACGATAGTCTGGAAGATGGGAACGGCAGTTACCATTAACCATAAACCATAATTAACTTTTACCATGCACGCATACGAATCAGAATTCCGGGAGCCGCTCATTAATGGGATGGATAAGAACTATACCAAAATCACTGATGATTTGGTTGCTCCTGTTGAAAGAAACTCAACCATGTGGTGGGTTGCAACTTTGCTTACCGGGGCTGGCGCCGCTTTCTTCGTGTTCTGCTTAGGCTGGACCGTTTGGTTCGGTATTGGAACATGGGGTTTGAATAAAACAGTTGGCTGGGCCTGGGATATCACCAACTTCGTTTGGTGGATCGGTATCGGTCACGCAGGAACCCTAATCTCGGCGATCCTATTATTGTTCCGTCAGCGTTACAGAACCGGTATTAACCGTGCTGCCGAGGCGATGACAATTTTCGCGGTAATCTGTGCGGGTATGTTCCCTATCTTCCACATGGGCCGTGTTTGGGATGCCGGCTTTATCTTCCCGCTGCCTAACACACGTGGTCCGCTTTGGGTTAACTTCAACTCGCCGCTTCTTTGGGACGTATTTGCGATTTCAACTTACTTCTCGGTTTCATTGCTGTTCTGGTATTCAGGTTTAATGCCTGACTTTGGAACAGTGCGCGACCGTGCAAAAGGCAAATGGAGAAAATATATCTACAACGTCCTTTCATTCGGCTGGCAGGGTTCTGCTAAACAATGGCAGCGTTTTGAATCGCTTTCGTTGGTATTGGCCGGTCTTTCTACCCCGCTGGTACTTTCGGTTCACACCATAGTATCGTTCGACTTCGCAACCTCGGTAATTCCCGGATGGCATACTACCATCTTCCCTCCATACTTCGTTGCCGGTGCAATTTTCTCCGGTTTCGCCATGGTGGAGACCCTGATGTTGATTTCAAGAAAGCTATTTAACCTGGAAGACTATATCACTATCAACCACATCGAGTCGATGAATAAAATCATCGTGCTTACCGGTTCAATAGTAGGTATCGCTTACTTAACCGAGTTGTTCATTGCATGGTATTCTGGATTCCTTTACGAGCAGTTCGCTTTCTACAACCGTATCCTTGGTAAATACTTCTGGGCTTACATTTTGATGATGAGCTGCAACGTAATTTCTCCGCAGTTCTACTGGATTAAGTCACTACGCCGTAACCTGTATGTAACGTTCATCCTTTCAATTTTCGTGAACATTGGTATGTGGTTCGAGCGTTTCGTAATTATCGTTACCTCGCTGGCTGATGATTATTTGCCTTCAAGCTGGGCTTATTTCTCTCCAACCTGGGTAGACATTGGAATTTACACCGGCTCTATCTCTGTATTCCTGTTCCTGTTCCTGTTGTTCTCACGTTTCTTCCCAACCATCGCTATTGCCGAGGTTAAATCAATCTTCCGCATCTCTTCTGAGGTTGCTAAGGCTGAAAGAGCGAAGAAAGAGAATGCAGCACACGGTGGTTATGTGGGCATGCAGACAGTGGGTCCGTTGGATAAAGAATCGAAAGGAAATTAATATCTGTTTTTAGAAAATAGTAATAAGAAAAATACATGAATTCAACACCAAACAAATTCGTAGTCGGCCTTTGGGACCATGAGGAAGTATATCTTCATGCCATTGAGCATATCCGTGCAAAAGGTATAGAGATATACGACAGCTTAACTCCGTTCCCGGTTCACGGGCTGGAGGATGCACTGGGCTATAAAGAAACCCGTTTGCATACAGCAGGTTTCTTCTTCGGCGCTACCGGTATGACCCTTGCCCTTACTTTCCAGCACAGTGGGATCCGAAGCTTGGAATTCACGTGACTTGAAGTCGCGGCCGCACTGACCCTATAGTGAGTCGTATTAATTTAAATCATACCAACATGGTCAAATAAAACGAAAGGCTCAGTCGAAAGACTGGGCCTTTCGT
>JADMIO011197734.1_pt1 | contig 56706 bp, 52 predicted proteins | sample 8958161 | NCBI WGS metagenome assembly JADMIO01 (sample SAMN16585339, study PRJNA669376) | soil metagenome | isolation source: Crop rotation soil | place: USA: Cullars Rotation, Alabama | collected 2011
GCCGCGACTTCAAGTCACGTGAATTCCAAGCTTCGGATCCCACTGTGCTGGAAAGATTTTACGCCGTTTTCCGTAAAAAATTAGTTGCAATTTATTCTGACACGCTTAAAAACAGGACGCCCCGGAAATTCCTTAAAAAATAATTAATAGGAAACCAACCGGGTAACATATCTTTTCACACTCGTTAACTCACTAAAGATGAGGAATAAAATCATGACAAAGACCTTACTCGCGGGGGTATCTGCGATTGCTCTGGCTCTGTCTGCAGGCGTTGCCTATGCAGATGACAATTCGTCGCCAGGCGATAGCAGCACCGCTACTCAAGTTAATAATAGCGGTAATACCGACAATTCCGACAACAGCGATAACTCGACCAACGCTACCGTTGGCATCGCCGATTCCGGTAACGACAACTCGGATAACAGCACCAATGTTGCTGATTCCGGTAACACGAATGTTGCGGTTGCTGATTCCGGCAACACGGATAACTCCGACAGCAGCACCAATGACAACTCCACCAACGTGGCTGACTCCGGCAACGACAACAGCAACAGCAGCACTAACGTTGCTGACAGCGCGAACACCAACACCACCGTTGGCGTAACCGATTCCGGTAACGACAACTCGGATAACAGCACCAATGTTGCTGATTCCGGTAACACGAATGTTGCGGTTGCTGATTCCGGCAACACGGATAACTCCGACAGCAGCACCAACGACAACTCCACCAACGTGGCTGACTCCGGCAACGACAACAGCAACAGCTCCACCAACACTAACGTCGCTGATTCCGGTAACACCGACAACTCCACCAACGTGGCGGTTGCCGATTCCGGTAACGACAATAGCACCAACGACAACAGCACCAACGTGGCTGATTCCGGTAACACCACCGTTGGCGTAACCGATTCCGGTAACGACAACTCGGATAACAGCACCAATGTTGCTGACTCCGGTAACACGAATGTTGCGGTTGCTGACTCCGGTAACACCGACAACAGCACCAACGTTGCTGATTCCGGTAACACCACCGTTTCCGATTCCGGTAACGACAACAGCAACAACTCCACCAACGTCGCTGACTCTGGTAACACCACCCTCGGCGTAACCGATTCCGGCAACGACAACTCCACCAACGACAACAGCACGAACGTGGCTGATTCCGGCAACGACAACAGCAACAACTCCACCAATGTGGCGGTTGCCGATTCCGGTAATTCCACTGATAACAGCAATAATTCCACGAATGTTGCTGACAGCGGAAACACCAACGTCGCTGATTCCGGCAACACCGCGCTCGAAGTGCACGACAGCGGTAACGACAACTCGGATAACAGCACCAACGTCGCCGATTCCGGTAACGACAACTCCACTGACAACAGCGACAACTCTACTAATGTTGCTGACAGTGGTAACGACAACAGCAACAACAGCATCAACGACAGCGGCAATACCAATGTCGCAGTCGCTGATTCCGGTAACACCGACAATAGTGACAACAGCAACAACAGCACCAATGCTGAATTGACTGTGTCCGACTCCGGAAACGACAACAGCAATAACTCCACCAACGTTGCTGATTCCGGTAACACTGCTGTAGCTGATTCCGGCAACACCACTGTCTCCGACAGCGGAAACGACAACAGCGACAATTCCACCGACACCAACGTGACGGTTTCGGACAGCGGCAATACCACTGACAACAGCAACAACTCCACCAACGTGGACGTTGCTGACAGCGGAAATGACAACAGCAACAACAGCACCAACACTTCGGTGGCTGATTCCGGTAACACCACCAACACCGACAACAGCAACAACAGCACCAATGTGGCCGATTCCGGCAACACCACGCTGACTGTTTCTGACAGCGGTAATACCGACAACAGCAACAACTCCACCAATACCGACAACAGCAACAACTCCACCAATGTGGCGGTTGCCGATTCCGGTAACGACAACAGCAATAACAGCACCAACACCAATACCACGTTGGACCTAAGCATTGCTGACAGTGGAAACACGGACAACTCGGATCACTCCGATAACTCCACCAACACCACGACCAACACCACTGTCTCCGACAGCGGCAACGACAACTCCAATAACAGCACCAACACCAATGTTGCTGATAGCGGAAACACCACGTTGACCGTGTCCGACAGCGGCAACACCGACAACACCAACAACTCGGACAACTCGGATCACTCCGACAACTCCACCAACACCACGGTGAACACCAGCGTGGCGGACAGTGGCAACACCGACAATACCAATAACTCGGATAACTCCGACCACTCCGACAATTCCACCAACGTGGCAATTGCCGACAGCGGCAACACGGATAACTCCGATAACTCCGATAACTCGGTCAACAACAGCAACAACACCGACAACAGCTTCAAAGTAGGCGATGTGAAGGTGAATGCTTCCGTGCTGAGCGCAACCATTGCGGCTTCGAACGTTTCCTTCAACCAGGCTGAAAGCTCGGTATACGAAGGCAACAACATCGGCCACGATGCGTTCTCCAGCGCTTCCGGTATCGTAGCGGTGAACCAGAACAGCGGCATCAATGCCACCGTTCAGAACGCCGTTTCGGTTCAAGTTGGTACCGTCAACTACTAATCGTTTAAGTTAAACGATTACGTCGACAAATCCCCGGCAGGGTATATACCCTGCCGGGGGTTACTTCAAAGAAGCCACAATAAAAATCCCTCCAATTGGTACAAAGGGTGAAAACATGAATACAAAAGCATGGATACTCTTTCTAACGACCACCATGGCTGCCTCTGCAGCACGCGCGGAAACCGCGCAGGACGAACCTAATTTCTGCCCCGTTCCCCAAGGCGTATTCGCTGCCGTTGACGCAACCATCGCTACCTACGATGCAGCCAGCTTTGACGTTGCATCTTCTGCAATCAGCGACGAAGAATTGAACGGCTATCGGGGTGCTGCCAGCCCCACCTCGATCCTTGCGGCCATCCAATCGGCGCAATTGGAAAATAACGTCCTCAATGGCAGCGTTACCGGTAGCAACATCATCGCTTCTGGTGCCATGAGCAACACTAACGGTATTGCCGTACTTATCCAAAACAGCGGCAACTTTGTGAGTGTGCAAAACTCAACGCAGTTAAACGTTACGTTCAATCAATAGCGGAAGGTACGAACCATGACGCTTGGAGTGCAACGCTCACATGCTCGTTCTTTTGCAGCTGTGCTCCTGCTTTGCGCCGTTTTCGTCATTTCTGCTGTGCCTGAAACATTTGCCGCCCGCATGCAAATTCCCGGCGGCGGCGGTGATTACGAAGTAAAAAGCGGCCGTACGTTTCTAGATCGCCGCTTCCGCAACGTCATTCGCCAGCAATATGATTTCAGCTGCGGCTCTGCTGCGCTCGCAACGTTATTGGCGTTTCATTACAACATGAAGCTCTCCGAAATGGATGTATTGAAAGCCATGTATGAGCAAGGGGATCAGGAGAAAATCCACCGCGAAGGATTTTCACTGCTCGACATGAAAAATTACCTCAGCTCCATTGGCATGGAAGCCGCCGGCTACCGCGAACCGCTCGATAAGCTGGCCAAAGTCGGCATCCCCGCCATCGTGCTGATCAACCGCAAAGGCTACATGCATTTCGTAGTCGTCAAGGGAGTGACGAAAGACAAGGTACTGATTGGCGATCCCACATTGGGCCTGCGCATTTATGCACGCAAGGATTTCGAGCCCATGTGGAACGGCATTCTGTTCGTGGTCGTCAACAACATGAACACCGCGCGGAAAAACTTCAACACGCGAGCGCAATGGGGCGCCAAGCAGCTGATCTTAAGCAATTCGCTGCCGGATGCCGATCTTGCGCGCTACACATTATCCATCTCGGCAACGCCCAATTATTATTAAAAGGAAAAAGTCATGCGTGCCTCCCTCCTCTCTTGCCTTTTTGCATTCGCATTGCCAGTTCTGGCACAGGCACATTCGCTTCCTGCTGCTCCGGAAGAAAACCCGTTCGCACACTCTGAACAAGTATCGGATCAGGAATTGGATACAATGCGCGGCGGATTTTTAAACATGCGCAACGTGATGATTGATTTCAGCTTCCTCTCGCGCGTTCAAGTACGCAACGAAGCCAATAATATCAACGATATTCAAGAGCTCCTCTTCTCCTCCGACACCTTCCGCCAGGCGCAGTCGAACATGCAGGCGCAGCAACAGCTGCAAGACCAGGCGCAGCAGGCAAGCTTGCAGGAGCAAATCCAAAACGCGGCTTCGTTGCAACCTATCATTGTTCAGAATACACTCTCTGATACCATTATTACTATGCGGCAAGTGCTCGATGTCACCGTAACCGGCGCAATGGTGCAATCCGCAACCCAAGCCCGCTTGAATGCGCTGGATCTGCAATCGGTCTCCGCGTTGCGCGGTCTGTAAAACGGCAGCATTCCTAGAAACATTACAGCTTAAGCGCTATAGCCATCCGGCGGGCGATAGGCGCTCCCTCCCCCGTAAGAGGAAGCGGTGCACCGGCTACGTTATGGCCCAATTCCTTGAATTTGGCTATGCCAGCGGCGCCGGTCGCGCCGAAGGCGGCGTCAACGCTTGGCCCGGCGCCGACCGGGATCCATCAGTGCTGTTTGGTGTATTATGGTTTATTTATATAAGCAAACTCATTAAATTCATTGCAAAATATACATTATATGTTTTAACAGTTATTGATTTTTACATTAAATAATATTGAGGATTTAATCATGAGACTGCGCGCGCAAATTTCTTTTTATTTACGAGAAAAATCACTTAAGCGCCTAAGCTTCGGCAGCGCCGTTGCATGCGCCGCAGTAACTGCAGGCACCGCATTGGCGCAAGTGCCGGCAAGTGCCGATGCCGGCAAAGTCCGCCAGCGCTTTGAACCCGCTCCCGCTATGGAAATGCGTAGCCATCAGCCTGCCGTTGAAATGCCAAGCAGCGCCCCGAAATCGCAAATCGCTATCGCGCCGTTCATGCTGAAACAGGTCTCTCTCGAAGGCAATACCGTCTACGGCGCCGGCAAACTCGCGAAACTGTACCCGGAATATATCGGCCAAAATATCGGCAGTGCAGAAGCCGAAGAAATTGCCGCGCGCATCACCAAGCGGTACCGCGAGCGCGGCTACATTCTTTCGCAAGCCGTCGTCACCGGCGTAGATACTGCGCAAGGCACGTTAAAAATCCGTGTCATCGAAGGCTACATCGCCAATGTCATCATTGAAGGCGAAGTGCGCCAGAACGATAAACGTCACTTGATCGAAACCACCGCCACGAAAATCAAAGCCGAGCGCCCGCTCAATATTAAAAAACTGGAGCGCTATCTGCTCTTGCTGGACGATCTGCCCGGCGCTTCGGCGCGCGCCGTGGTGCGCCCATCGGCAACGACCTATGGTGCGGCGGATTTAATTATTTCCATGACGCATAAAATCTGGGAAGGCTCGCTCACCACCAATAATCGCGGCAGCGAATATATCGGCCCGTTCCAGCATGTATTCACGCTGGCGGCCAACTCGCTGCTCGGTGGTTATGAACGCACGCTGTTCCGCTACATCACCGCAAGCCCTGCCGATGAATTACAATTTTTTGAGTTGCAAAACGAGGAAGAAATAACCGAAGAAGGCACGCGCTTGAACTTCCTCATCTCGCAAACGCGCACAGAGCCTTCGGTACGGCCTCTGCTACCGGATTTAGACGGCCGCTCGGATTTCCTGCAGGCGCGCCTCTCCACCCCGCTGGTGCGTTCGCGCAAAGAGAACTTAACGCCGCGTTTGACGTTTGATTACCGCAATTCCTCTACCGACATTTTCGGCCTGGAATTAAACGAAGACCGCATCCGTGCGCTCCGCGCCGGCGCCTCTTACGACTTCGCCGACTGGCTCGGCGGCGTCATGCTGATCGACGCGGAAATCAGCCAAGGCCTCAACATCATGAACGCCTCGGATAAATTCCGCAATACCACCCGCCCGGATGCCGACGGCCAATTTACCAAATTCAATCTGGATATCTCGCGCATTCACCCGCTGCCGTATAACTTCTCGCTGTTTGCAGCGGCAAGCGGCCAATTCGCCACGTCGCGCCTGCTCTCGGCGGAGCAATTCGCCCTCGGCGGCGTTAATTTCGGCACTGCCTATGACCCGGCGGAACTCTCCGGCGATCATGGCGTTGCGGGCAAAGTGGAACTGCGTTACGGCCAGGCGCTGGATATGCGCTACTTCAGCTCGTATCAGCTGTTTGGCTATTACGATATCGGCTCGGTATGGCAGCAAGGCTCCGGCAATGGCGGGCGTACTTCGCTGGCCTCCACCGGCTTAGGCGTGCGCGCCAACTTCACGCCGTGGCTCTCGGGCAGCGCCGAAGTCGGCGTGCCGCTGACCAAGAAAGTCACCGCGGAAGATGATCATGATCCGCGCTACTTCTTCAGCGTGACCGGCCGCTTCTAAGCAGTGAAGAAATCGCATTGCTCCTTAACATGAAGCGTTGTTTTTTTAACTTATAGAATAATAAGCGCGAAGCGCGCTTTGAAAGTAACAGGGTAGTCATATGTCCCAGACCAAACTTTTTCTCTCTCTTTCCGCCGCCACCATCCTTTCTGCGGCACTGCTCAGCGCACCTGCATTGGCGCTTCCCTCCGGCGCCAACCCGGTCACCGGCGTCGCCGCAGGCGATATCACCACCGCCGGCAGCGAGCTCACCGTAAAGCAAAGCGCCCCGAAAGCAATTATCGAATGGAACAGCTTCGACACCGGCAAAGGCGAGACCGTGCGTTTCGACCAGGCGGAAAAAACCTATGTGGCGCTCAATCGCATTACCGGCGGCAAGGCCACCGACTTCCAAGGCGCGCTCCGTGCCGACGGCCAGGTGTGGATCGTCAACCCCAAGGGCATGGTGTTTCATAACGGCGCTAATATCAATGTCGGCGGCCTGCTGCTCAGCACGTCGGATATTACCGATACGAATTTCTTGAATCAGCCGCAATGCGCGCCCGGCACCTATAACTTCATTACCGCCGACGCTAATCCGGCAACCATTAAGATCACCGATCGCACGCATATCGAATCCGACGAGCAAGGCTACCTCGCCGCCTTTGCACCGAACGTGGAAATTTCCGACCATAGCGCGCTGTTTGCCAAAAGCGGCCAAATCGGCATTGGCGCCGGCGGTAAGCAATACACCGTCACCGTCAACACCGACGGTAATGAGCTGGTGAATTTCGAAGTCACCGATCCCGTGGCGAAAGTCAGCCTGATGAATGCAGTCAATATCACCCAAGGCGCGGAAGTCGATACCGCGGGCGGCACGCAAAGATCGGCCGGTGATATTAAAATTAAAGCCATCGACATGAACGGCGTATATGACACGCTGATTAACATCAGCGATCAAGCGGTGGTCAATGCCGCAGGCGCACCGGGCGGCGACATCATCATCACCGCCAAAGGCTACAGCAAAACCGGTCTGGTCAATATCAGCAATGGTGTGGAAGTAGTGGCCGGACGCGACCTGAACGCCCATGGCAAGCACGCCACCGGCGGCCTGATTCAAATCGATGCCGACGGTTACAGCCAAAACGGTAGCACCGGCAAGCTGGTACGTATTGAAAATGCCAATTATATCGTGGCGGACGGCAAGCGCGACAGCGGCGCGGTAGTGATTAATGCACGCCGCGACGGAGCGTACTCCGACGCCGATATCGACATCGACGGCTATCAGCGCTACAAACCGGCGGACGCCAACCAGACCAATACCATCTCTCCCTGCCCGATCATCAACGGCGTCGGCGGCGGTTGCGCCGGCACCAGCGGAAATAATAACGGCGGCGGCAACAACGGTGGCGGCGGCAACAACGGTGGCGGCGGCAACAACGGCGGCGGCGGTAACAACGGCGGCGGCGGCAACAACGGCGGCGGTGGCAACAACGGTGGCGGTAATACCGGCGGCGGCACGCCTGGCTTTGCACTCCCTTCCAGCGCGCTCAATGGCGTGAACGAAAAAGAGCCGCTCAACCGTTACTTCATGTCCGCGCGCGACGAAAAACTCGCCCGCGAGCAAGGCCTGATTTATCAGCACCCCTTCTCCAGCTCCGATGCGGTAGCCAATGCCAATCTGCGCTTAACCGAAGGTGGCGCGGCGCCGGTCAATATGGGCAATTCTCCTGCAGCGCTTGGGCAGCTTTCACCCGCAGCGGGCGGTGAGGAACTCGGCGCACTTTCGCCCTCAAGCGGCAATACGCCGCTCGGAACCAGCGCGGCCTGCGTCAATGCGTACCTTGACAGCGAATGGAATCTTCCGCAGGATCGGCGCAATTGCGCAATCGAGCCGGAGAAGCAAACGCGCTAGGGTAAAAAAACCGTCATTCCCCGAGTTTGCGTAGCAAACTATAGGGGAATCCACTACGATGGATCGCCCTATAACGATTACACGTTTGGGCAATGACGAATGATGCTATCATCCTGTAGCTATCGAAATAGAGGCCATGCAACCATCACTTATTGTCGGCATCAGCGGTGCGTCCGGCGCGATTTACGGCGTGCGGATGCTCGAAGTGCTGCGCGACGCGGGCGTACATACGCATCTGATTTTAAGCCGCATGGCGCAAGTCACGCTTGCGCATGAAACGGAATACTCGTTGCAAGACGTGCATAAGCTCGCCGGTACCGTGCATACCGCCAGTGATTTATCAGCCAGCATCTCCAGCGGCTCGTTCCCCACGCTCGGCATGGTGATTGCCCCTTGCTCCATGCGGAGCTTAGGCGAAATCGCCAGCGGCTGCACCACTACCCTGCTCACGCGCGCCGCCGACGTGGTGCTCAAAGAACGCCGCCGCCTGGTGCTGCTCGCGCGCGAAACGCCGCTGCATTTAGGGCATTTACGTAATATGGTGGCAGTTACCGAAATGGGCGGCATTATCGCCCCTCCGGTTCCGGCTTTTTACGGCAAGCCGGCGAGTATTGAAGATATTATTGACCATACGGTTGGGCGCACACTCGATCTTTTCAATATTTCTCATGGACTTATTCAGCGATGGCATGGAATAAAGCCCGCTACAAAGGACTCGTGAGCTTTAAGAAAAATCTATGCTTCAAGGGACGATTCTGCTATAATTCCATGGTTTGTTAATTATTGATTGCCATTAGAAATAAATCAGGCAGTCACTTAGATCGATGAAGTCCTTAAGCCCATGGATGAAGAATTAATATTGATCAAGCGTCTAGACACGCTTCGTGAAAAACACCGCGAATTAGACGAAAAGATTAAAAACACTCCCGGCGTAGAGCTGGATCCGCTTTCGCTCATGCGCTTGAAGAAAGAAAAATTATCCCTGCGCGACGAAATTGCGCGCATTGAGCGTATCGTTTATCCCGACATCATCGCCTAAACCCTTACCCAACAATCCTGTTGAAGTCTTTATAGACCGCTTAGGCGGCCTCGGTGACGGCATGGCTACGTGGAACGACAAACCGCTCCTGGTGCCTAAGACCGTTCCGGGCGATCAGGTGCGCGTACACATCGAATCGCTGATCGAAGGCAGGTATAGCGGCCGCGTTGCGGAAGTGCTCTCTCCCGGCCCCACGCGCCGCACCGGTCCTTGCCCGCATGAAGCGGAGTGTGGCGGTTGCAGCTTGCAGCATCTTACGCCCGAGACCTATATAACTTTCAAGCAAACCACCTTAAGCGAAGCCGTCCGCAAGGCGGGGTTCGATGTAGGCGCCCTTTCTTTGCATGTGGAATTTATTCCGCCCGCCACGCGCCGCCGCGTGGAATTTTCGATCACGCATGACGATAGCGGAATTGCCTCGCTGGCGTATGCCATGCCGCGCAGCCACCAGCTGCACCCGATCACGCAATGCCTGCTGCTTGCGCCTGCGCTGCAACAGTGGGTAGCCAACAACGCGCCCGTACTGGCCTTATGCAGCGCCCTCCCGATCATTGAAAAGATTCATTTAACGCTCGCCGCCGGTGATCATATCGATATGCTCCTGCAGGCGAGCCGCCGCTTGAAGCCGGAAGAGCTGGAAAAACTGAACCAAGCCGCACCCACGCTAGGCGCCGCGCGCATCAGCGTCAAAGGCGGGACACGCGCCGCTTCCATGGTGTTTCAAGAACAATCCATGCTGGTGCGCTTAGGCCAATATAACGTGCCGCTGCCGGCGGGCGCGTTCCTGCAAGCCTCCGAGCAGGCGCAGGATTACATCGCCAATATCTTAAAGGAGTCCGTTCCCACCCATACTGTTTTGCTTGATCTCTTTGCCGGTCTTGGCTCCTGGACCTTCACACTTGCCGGCCAATGCAAGGAAATCCTGGCGGTGGAAGGCGAAGCCTCTTATATGCAAGCCTTGGCGCGGGCAAGCGGACAGCAGGGCCTGAAGCATATCCGCCACCTGACCCGCGATTTGTTCCAGCAGCCCATGCGCAAGGAAGAACTCAACCGGTTCGATGCGGTGCTGCTCAACCCGCCGCGCACCGGCGCGAAGGCGCAGGCCGAGCAACTGACGGCATCCAAAGTAAAAAACGTCATCATGGTTTCCTGCAACCCGGCCACCTTCACGCGTGACGCGCGCATCCTGCAACAGGCGGGCTTTCGCCTGACGCGTGCCGTGGGCGTGGATCAGTTCACCTGGAGCGCGCATCTGGAAATCGTCGCGATCTTCGCCCGGTAAACGATTAAAGGGTGACGAATCCTTAAAAATAGTTTATCCGTACTCGCTTTCCAAGACCGTAAAATGCAAGGCCCATGACCGATTTAAAGCATATCCGTAATTTCTCCATCATCGCCCATATCGATCACGGCAAGTCCACCCTCGCCGACCGTTTGATCGAATATTGCGGCGGCCTGGAATCGCGCGAGATGACCGAACAGGTGCTCGATTCCATGGATATCGAGAAAGAGCGCGGCATCACCATCAAGGCGCAAACCGTGCGGCTCAAATACAAGGCAGACAACGGCGAGACCTATGCGCTGAATCTGATGGATACCCCCGGCCACGTGGATTTCGCCTATGAAGTGAGCCGCTGCCTGGCAGCGTGCGAAAGCTCGCTCCTGGTGGTGGACGCGAGCCAAGGCGTGGAAGCGCAGACGCTTGCTAACGTTTATAAGGCTATCGATGCCAATCATGAAATCATTCCGGTCTTAAATAAAATCGATCTTCCCGCCGCGGACGCTGAGCGCGCACGCACGCAAATTGAAGATGTCATCGGCATCGATGCGTCGGACGCGCTGCTGATCTCCGCCAAAACCGGCATCGGCATTAAAGACGTGCTGGAAGCGCTGGTGAACCGCTCGCCCGCTCCGCAAGGCGATAAAAGCGCTACGCTCAAAGCGCTCCTGGTCGATAGCTGGTACGACCCTTATCTCGGTGTGGTGATTTTAGTACGCGTGGTAGACGGGGTATTGGAGCGCGGCATGAAAATCCGCTTCATGTCCACCGGGTCGGCCTATAACGTAGACCAGGTAGGAGTATTCAGCCCGAAGAAAAAGCCGCTGGAGCGCCTTACCCCCGGAGAGGTCGGGTATATCATCACCGGCATTAAGCAAGTGGCGGATTGCAACATTGGCGACACTATTACCGATGAGCGCAAACCCACCGATAAGCCTCTACCGGGGTTTAAGCCATCGCAGCCGGTGGTATTCTGCGGCTTATATCCCGCCGATGCATCTGATTTCGAAAAGCTGAAAGACAGCCTCGGCAAGCTGCATCTGAATGATGCGAGCTTCGAGTTCGAAACCGAAAGCTCCACCGCGCTCGGCTTCGGCTTCCGCTGCGGCTTCTTAGGGCTGCTGCATTTAGAAATCATCCAGGAGCGTTTAGAGCGTGAATTTGACCTGGACTTAATTACCACCGCGCCAAGCGTGGTATACCGCGTCAAGCTCACCTCCGGCGAGATGGTTGAGCTGCATAATCCGAACGACCTGCCGGACGTTACGCGCATTGAATTCATTGAAGAGCCGTGGATTAAAGCCACCATCATGACGCCGGACGATTACCTCGGCAACATCCTCGCGCTCTGCACGGAAAAACGCGGGGTTCAGGAAACCCTCACTTATGTCGGGAACCGTGCCATGGCAGTGTATAAGCTGCCGCTCAACGAAGTGGTGTTCGACTTCTACGACCGGCTCAAATCCTGCAGCAAAGGCTACGCCAGCTTCGATTATGAAATCGACAGCTACTCGGAATCCGACCTGGTCAAACTTAACATCCTGGTCAACGGCGAATCGGTGGACGCGCTGGCGCTGATCGTGCACCGCTCGCAAGCCGATTACCGCGGCCGCAGGCTCTGCGAACGCTTGAAAGATCTAATCCCCAAGCATCTCTTCGCCATTCCCATTCAGGCGGCCATCGGCGGCAAAATCATCGCGCGCGAGACCATCAGCGCTTTGCGCAAAGACGTGCTCGCCAAATGCTACGGCGGCGATATTTCGCGCAAACGCAAACTGCTCGATAAGCAGAAAAAGGGCAAAAAGAAAATGCGCGAAATCGGCAATGTCAATATTCCGCAGACCGCTTTCCTCGCCGCGCTGAAAATGGGCGAAAGCGATTAGATTTGCGATATGTCACCCCGCGATATAGCGGGCCCAGATGCCGCCATGCAACAGCATGACAGCGCATCTTATTGCTATATCTTTAAAGCGCTTACCGATTTTTATGGTATCAATAGTAAAAATATATTAATATAGCGACCATTCATCTGTTTTATCAGGAATATGATATGGCACAGGAGCCTACCGCTGAAGAAAAAGCGGCACTGCAAGCGCATAAAGAGGAGATGGACCGTTTCATAGCTCCCAGAGTGGCACTTAAAAAACGCTCGCAGGAAATCGCCGCTTCGCCGCAATTTTCTACGCTGTTTCATGATCCGGCAATAGAAGCAGCCTACCGGCCTTATCGTGCGGCGCGGGAAAAACGTGAATTTCTCATAAGAGCTGAAAGATACACATACGGAAAAATCTCCGAGACGGGAGGAATCAATGCGGAAGGGTATATCATCCCCGGCCATCGCCTGGCTCCGCTGGAGCAACGGCTGGGAGCAGACATTGACAAAGTATATGCCGTATCTGAAGAAAAAGAAGCGCAGTTACGGCCGGTGATCGAGCGGAAATGGGCAGAACTCGGCGCAAGCCTGCCCAAAAGTGATGTGGATAAGCGCATCGATATGGTGAAGCTGTATCACGATGAAAAAGTTGAACGCAGCTTCCCAGCCGCACCTAAAGAAGCATTCGATCCAAAGAAGAATTTGGAAGAAGCGGGCAAATCCTTCATGCTTTGGGAGAAATGGGAGCCGGTGGATAAAAAAATATTCGACTATGCAAGCGCTACTTTTTTAGCGGGCGGCGTTAAGGCGGAAGCGGCCTTGGAGCTATATAAACATCTCGCCGCCGCAACGCTCGATTTGCGCCCGACCTTAGTGGGATCGAATATCGAAGGCGGCGAGCGCCATACGGCGGACGCTATCGCCTATCTCCAGCAATCAACGGAACTGCAAAAAGATGCAACCGTCACAAGAGAGCTTTTGCCCGCGCTGAGCCTAATGCGCGCGGAGATGCAAACTTTGCTTGCCAGACCCGCGTTACCGGCGCCGCTTAAAAGCCTGCCGGAAGCAGGCCCGCCGCAGCGCACTCCCGCCGCACCTCCGCGCCAGGGTAGCCTGGCGCCGAATTAATCTTTATTTCCGGAAGCAAAAGATTACACCACCGCTTTCAAACATTGGGCACCTAGGAATTCATCGATACGCAACATCAATATTCCGCAGTTACCTTCCTCGCCGCGCTCAAGATGGGTGAAGGGGACTAACTACAAACACCGTCATCGCCCGAATTTTCCATAGGAAAATTATAGGGCGATCCGTATGAAATACGGATCGCCCTATAATTGCATACGCAATTCAGGCGATGACGATTAATGTATTTGCCAATATTATATATTTATGCCAACCACCTTGCTTGCATTCCTCCGTCACTTCCTGCGCCGCCATCGCAAGGCCTTCTTGTGCATCCTCTTTCTCTCGATGGCATGGCCGATTGAGCAGGTCATATTTCCTTATGCCATCAAGCTGTTCATCGACGGCATAAGCAACTATTCCGGCGACCGGACCCATGTAATGGACGCATTAACATGGCCGCTTACTCTTGGCATAGTGGTATGGATATCTTCCGTCATCGCCTGGCGGCTGAACGACATATGCGACTGCTTCTTCTCTCCGCGTTTCCAAGCCGATATTCGGCTCTCGGTAACGGAATACGTGTTCGGCCATTCGCACCGCTATTTCTCTGAACATCTCTCGGGAAGCATCGCCAATAAAATTAATGATATCGTGCGCGCTTCGCAATATCTGGTGACGCAAAGCACGCTTTTCTTTTTCCCGAACCTCATCGCAGTGCTGCTCACAGCTGCGTTCATGGTTCCGATCAGCGGCGTATTCTCTCTCATTATTTTGCTTTGGGCGACCGTGCATCTAACTATTTGCGCCTACACCTCGCGCATTTGCGACCGCGCATCGACCAAGCATTCGGAACTGAAAAGTGAGCTACAGGGGCGCATTGTCGATAGCGTAGCCAATTTCATCACCGTGCGGCTGTTTGCACGCATTACAAACGAGTTGGCATATTTGCAGGGCTTCCAGCAGCGGGAAATCAAGGCGCACCGGCATCTGATCCTAACCACGTGTCTGGTGCGCGCGCTCTTGGAAATTCCCTGCTTCATCATGATGGCGTGCATTCTCTATTTTTTAATCAACGGCTGGAAGGCGGGTAATATCAGCAACGGGGATGCGGTATTTATTCTCAATACCTCGCTTAATCTCATGTACCTGCTCTGGCGCGTCGGCATGGAATTCCCCGCCTATTACCGTGAAATCGGCATATGCCGCCAAGCGCTCTCGCTGATTACCGAACCGCATGAATTAACGGATGCGCCGAATGCAATTCCGCTTCATGTCACCCACGGCGAAATCGTGTTCGACCATGTGCATTTCCACTATCAGGCCGGGCAAAATTTATTCCAGGATAAAAACCTGCATATCGGCGCGGGCGAGAAAGTCGGGCTGGTCGGATTTTCCGGCAGCGGCAAAAGTACATTCGTGAGCCTGCTGCTCAGGCTTTACGATGTAGAGGCCGGCAGCATCCGCATCGATGGGCAGAATATCGCGCACGTCACGCAGGATTCGCTAAGGGCGCAAATCAGCCTGATTCCGCAGGAAGTTTCCCTCTTCCACCGTTCGCTGAAAGAAAATATCGCCTACGGTGATTTGAACGCGGGCATGGACGCAATCATTGCCGCATCCAAACAAGCGCATTGCCATACATTCATCACTAGCACGCCGGAGGGGTATGACGCCATCGTCGGCGAGCGCGGCGTAAAACTCTCCGGCGGCCAGCGCCAGCGCATCGCGATTGCGCGTGCTCTGCTGAAAAACGCGCCGATCCTCATTTTGGATGAAGCCACCTCTTCGCTGGATTCCATCACCGAGCAGATTATTCAAGAACAACTTTGGCCGATGATGAAAGGTAAAACCGTCATCACCGTGGCGCATCGCTTATCCACGCTCACGCGCATGGACCGCATTCTGGTATTCAAAGACGGCGCCATTATTGAAGACGGATCGCATGATGCGTTGCTGGCCTTAAATGAACATTACGCCATGCTGTGGCGCATGCAGGTGGATGGTTTCGTGCCGGAAAATGCATCATGACTCGATAGGCGCTTGCATATCGCATCATGAACGTGCATACCCTACACAGGTAAGAACATTGCACCGGAGGGCATATGAAAGACAAAAAGAAGAATAAAGACAAAGAAAAGAGCAAAGACCAGAACTCTAAATTAGAATCACAAGCCTCGCATGCCGATGAAGTTAAACGCCTCAACCGTATCACCGGCCAGATTGAGGGTATCCGCAAAATGCTGGAAAACGGCAGAAGCTTAAATGACGTTCTCATTCAATTCAAAGCCGTGCATTCGGCCATGCGTTCCATTGAGCAGCGCATTTTCCAGAATTACGTAGGAAACTGCGTCGAAGGCATCGCCAATGCGGATAAACGCAAGGAGCGCGAAGCCAAAACGGAAGAATTACTGGAGCTTTTCAAGCAAAGCGCGTAAATTCCTTTCTATGTATTTAGTGCAATTGCTGCTGCCACGCGCCGATAATAACGCCAAAGCGTTTCCGGCAAAAACGTATGGCGCCATCCGCGATGAATTGACGCAACGCTTTGGCGGGCTGACAGCATTTACGCGCGCACCGGCCGTGGGCTTATGGAAAGACGCCGATCACACCGTCAACCGCGATGACGTCATGGTCTTCGAAGTGATGACCGACCTGCTGGATCGGCGCTGGTGGCGCAACTACCGCAGCCAGCTTGAGACGCTGTTTCGCCAAGACATTATTATCATCCGCGCGCAAAAAATAGAACAGCTGTAATGTATTGGCTTAATCTTTTAAGCAATCCTCGCATCAAGCGGGAAAGATCACGAGCTGCCGGACTCCTCCTTGCGCATAAACTGCTGCAGGGCGATTTCGTCCATTTGCTCCATTTCGCGCTTACCGCGTTTTTCTTTTTCGCGCTTGAGATGATTTTCCTTAGCAATCTCAAAAGTTTTTAATTCGCCGAATTTAATGCGAACGCCTTCGCGCATTGTCTCCATTTGTTGATCGAGCACGGCAATTTCACTGCGGAATGTTTCTTCGCGCACACGGATGCGCTGCGCGAAATCGCCGAAAAAATGGCTCATTTCCGGCTGTTCTTTGGCGATTTCAATTTCGCGCAGCAATTCACCTTTAAGCTTCTCAATGGCTTCCAGCAGGCTCGCTTTTTTATTTTCCAGCGCTGTCAGCGCACGCCGAAGTTCATCCAACTGCTGCTTATGGTATTTGATGAGGGTATTGAGGGTTTTCATAATAAGCAGAATCGGGAATCGGGAATTGGGAACCGAGTAAGTATGCCGCGGCTTCCCTTTTCTCGATTCTCGATTCCTGATTCTCTATTCTTGTTTACCGATTCCATCTTACCCCTCCCACGGCACTCCCAAAATCTGCGCCAGCTCGCGGTACCCGGTGGCAAGGTCGGTGGTTTCATCCTTGCGCTGGCGCAGGAAATTCTCAATCTGCGGGTAATATTGGATGGCCTGATCCACGTTGGGATCGGCGCCTTTGCGATACGCCCCCAGGCGGATCATCTCACTCATATCCTCATAGATAGACATTAAGTTCCGCGCCACCTGCACCAGCGCGTTTTCTTTCTCCGTGTTGCAATCCGGCATGGTACGCGACACGCTTTTTAAAATATTGACCGCCGGGTATCTCCCGCGCTGCGCGATGGCGCGCTCCAGCACAATATGCCCGTCTAATATCCCACGCACGGTATCCGATACCGGCTCATTGGTGTCGTCGCCTTCCACCAGCACGGTAAACAGCCCGGTAATGGCGCCGATTTCTCCACTTTCCAACTTCTTTCCCGGCCCCGCGCGCTCCAGCAATTTCGGCATCTCTGAAAATACCGTCGGCGTATACCCCTTACTGGTAGGCGGCTCTCCGGCAGAAAGCCCAATCTCGCGCTGCGCCATGGCAAAGCGCGTCACCGAATCCATCAGGCATAATACATGCTTGCCCTGGTCGCGAAAATATTCGGCAATAGCCATGGTCAGATACGCCGCCTGGCGGCGCATCAGCGCAAATTCATCGGAGGTGGCAACCACCAGCACGGAGCGCTTTAGGCCTTCCTCGCCCAAATCATCCTCGATAAATTCCTGCACCTCGCGCCCGCGCTCCCCGATCAGGCCGATCACGTTGATATCGGCTTGGGAATTGCGCGCCAGCATGGACATTAAAATGGATTTCCCCACCCCCGAACCGGCAAAAATACCCATGCGCTGCCCTTTACAGCAAGAAAGGAAAGTATTAATCGCCCGAACCCCCAGGTTCATTTTCCCTTTTACCCGCCCGCGCTCATGCGCATTGGGGGGAGAGGCGCGCAGCAGATACCCCACATCCCCTTGCCCGATAGCCCCCTTACCGTCTATGGGATCCCCCATGGCGTTGACAATTCTCCCTAACCATGCCGGGGACGGGTATACGCTGGAATCGGCCGAAAAAAGCTCCACTTTCGCCCCCGGCCCTACCCCCTCCAGGCTGGCGTATGCCATGAGCAGCGCCCTTCCGTCGCGGAACCCCACCACCTCCGCCAGTAAAGGTTTTTGCGGCCTATTTACGGTGGAAGGGTAAATGCGGCAGCGGGCTCCAACGCTCAAATACCGCTCTATTCCTAGACATTCCACCAGCAGGCCCTGTACGGACGCAACAACGCCGTAAATATTAAGCTCTTGAACTCTATCGATTTCACCGATTTGATTGACCATAAAGCATACGCTTTTTGCTTGTCTGCCGCTTTTTTAAAAACTATATATTGATTATTAAAAAAAGCACAGTTAAAGATTGTATTAACTGCCTATTTGTGGTTAACTATTTCTTAAAGCCTTACCCTGAATTCTAGCGGAGATTCCCCTATGCGTGTGTTGCTTGTTGAAGACGATTCCTCCACCGCCAAAGCCATTGAGCTATCGCTGGCCTCTGAAGGCATTATCTGCGACACCACGCAGCTGGGCGAAGAAGGCCTGGAAATTGGTAAAATCTATGATTACGATATTATTATCCTGGACTTAATGCTCCCGGATATCGACGGATACGAAGTACTCCGCCGCTTCCGCGCCGCCCGCGTCACCACCCCGATCCTCATTCTCTCCGGCCTCTCCGGCCCGGATCAGAAAATCAAAGGCTTAGGCTACGGCGCCGATGATTACCTGACCAAGCCCTTTAATAAAGGCGAGCTGATTGCCCGTATTCAAGCCATCGTACGCCGCTCCAAGGGCCATTCCGAATCCATTATCCGCACCGGCAAGCTTGCCATCAACCTGGATACGCGCTCGGTGGAAGTGGACGCCAAGCCGTTGCACTTAACCAGCAAAGAATATGCGATTCTAGAGCTGCTTTCGCTTCGCAAAGGCACCACGCTGACCAAGGAGATGTTCTTAAATCATCTCTACGGCGGCATCGATGAGCCGGAATTGAAAATTATCGACGTGTTCATCTGCAAGCTGCGCAAGAAGCTCGCCACCGCCGCCGGCGGCGAAAACTACATTGAAACCGTCTGGGGCCGCGGCTACGTACTGAAAGACCCGGATCAGATCGACGGCACGCAAAACACGATTGAAGAAGAAGTGGCGTAAGCCACTTTTATTAGGCGATTTTAAAAAGCCCTGCATTTTTTTGCAGGGCTTTTGTTTTCTCGTCATTCCTGCGAAAGCAGGAATCCAGCGCGCTGCGTCTGCAGCGCATATGGCTCTTCTTTTCAAAGTCTATATCGCGCCCATGGCGCTCTGGCTGGATCCCGGCTTTCGCCGGGATGATGAAGGCGCATTTGCTTTTCTAAGCAGAATAACTACGTCAGCTGATACATGCCGCGCATGCTCTCGATGGCCTTCAGGCGCGTATTCTTATCCATGATGGATTCGGTGCTTCCCAAAATCAGAACCCCGTTCGGCTGCAAATTAGCACACATGCGCTCCACCACCGCAAGCTTGGTTGGCTCATCGAAATAAATCAGCACATTGCGGCAGAAAATTATATCGAACTTACCGAGCCCGGCGAAATTCTCCAGCAGATTCTGCGGCTGGAACTTCACCATACTTTTGACATTCTCTTTAATCTGCCAGCTGGTGTCAGGCAATTGGGTGAAATATTTCAGCAGCAGCTGAATCGGCATGCCGCGCTGCGCCTCAAACTGCGAGTAAACCCCCTGCTTGGCCTTATCCAGCACCTTACCGGCCAGATCGGTCGCGAGAATTTCATGCTTCCAGCCGGGCGCGTTTTCTTCCATCAGCGTCATGGCGATGGTATACGGTTCCTGACCCGTAGAGCTCGCCGCACTCCAGATGCGTAAATTCTGCCGCCCCCCCACCTGCTTGCGCACCAACGGCAGAATATGCTGGCGGAAATTCTCAAACGGCTTGCCGTCGCGGAAGAAGGAAGATTCATTCGTCGTCATCGCCTCGGTGATCTCCACCAGCAATGTCTCATTGCTCTGCGCCTTAAGATGTTGCACCAGCGCATCCAAATTCTGCAAATTGCGTGAGCGCGCAATCGGCAGCAAACGGCTTTCCAGCAGATATTGCTTCTCCGGCGTGAGCAGCAGCCCGGAGCGGGTTTTTACCAGCTTGATGAGGTAATCGATACTATCGGGGCGCATGGCAAGCCCTACTCACATACCCGGCGATTTGATTCAGTGGCAGCACCGCCCGGCAAAGCCCATGCTCTGCCACCGCGCGCGGCATGCCCCACACCACGCTGGTTGCTTCATCCTGCGCAACGATAGTGCCGCCGCGCTTGGATACTGCGCGCGCGCCTTCCAGCCCGTCCTGGCCCATGCCGGTCAATACCAGCACAAGCAAATTTTGTCCGTAAATAGCACTAAGCGAGCGTAGCATCGGGTCTGCCGCCGGCCGGCAGAAATTCTCCGGCGGATCTTGATTAAGGCGCAGCGCGGTATGCACTCCCTTGCGCTCCAATACCATATGGAAATTCCCCGGCGCCAGATACACATGCCCCGGCTTGGCCACATCGCCGTCCTTGGCCTCCATGCATTCACGCCCGCCCGCCTTGGTAATATGCTCCGCCAAAAGCGTGGTGAAGGTCGGCGGCATATGCTGCGTAATGAAAATAGGAATATGCCCAAGCTGGCCTTTTAATTCCTCAAACAATTTAATCAGTGCCTGCGGCCCGCCGGTGGAGGAGGCAATGGCAAGCGCCTGCACGGGATGCGGCGGATACGCCGCCTGCCCGGTCGGCATAGGCGCACTTACTTTCTCAGCTACCGCGGGAGCCTCGGTCCCGACAGGGGCGGAAACGCCGTTGAGCGCCGCCATATCTGCTTTCGGGCTATGTAACGGCGGTTGCGCAGACGCAAGCCCTCCTCCTAATACACGCACCTTGAAGAGCAATTCACGGTGAAACTGCGCCAAAGCATCCGCATCGCGCGTGGCGGAGGGTTTGGGAATATAATCCGCCGCGCCCTGCTCCAGCGCCTGCAGGCTGATGCCGGCATTGCGTGCCGTAAGCGTAGACGCCATGATAATTTTGCTGGAGGGGGAAATCTTGAGTAACTCGGGCAGCGCCGTCATGCCGTCCATAATCGGCATTTCAATATCCAGAATAATGACATCCGGCGTATAACGCTCCGCCAAGGTAATCGCAGCGCTGCCATTGGCGGCGGTGGTCACCACCTCAATATCGGAATCCGATGTGAGCGCCCGGGAGATAAGACCACGCACCACCGCCGAGTCATCCACCAACATCACCCGGATCGTCATGCGCGCCCCTGACCCTATTCGGAAGGAAGCAGGCCGACCTGCATGAGCTTTCCCTTGATGATTTCCTCATCGAAAGGCTTCATCATATATTCATTAGCGCCGGCAGAAAGCGCTTCCATGATATGCGTTACATCGTGCTCGGTGGTACAGAAAATCACTTTCGGTGCATCGCCGCCCGGAGTAGCACGCAACGCTTTTAAAAACTCCAGCCCGTTCATCACCGGCATATGCCAATCCAGCAGCACGAAATCCGCCATGCGCTGCTTAGAGACTTGCAAAGCTTCCTCACCGTTTTCCGCCTCTTCCACGGAAAACCCCAGCGGCTCAATGATGCGCCGTGCGAGCTTGCGCACTACTTTAGAGTCATCCACAATCAAGCAATGCAACATGAGAACCGTGTTTAGAGATAAAAAAATTAGAAAGAGAGAAGATTTCCGATATCGATAACCACCAGCAGCTCTTCCGGCAGGCGGCACACGCCCTCCGAAATCTCGCGCCAGCTTCCTTGCAGATTGGCCGGCGTATTTTCCATTTGCGCATGCGGCACGTTCATTACCTCACCCACCGAATCCACCATCAGGCTGTAGAGCGCGTTATTATGCTCCACCACCACGAACATCGGGGTTTGGCCTTCCGGCAGCGCTTCCAAATGCAGCCGCTTGCGCACATCGATCACGGTCACGATGCGGCCGCGTAAGTTTATCGAACCGGCAATTTCCGGCGGTGCCAAGGGAATCCGCGCAATGCGCTGCGCGCGAAGCACGTCCTGCACATGCTGCACCGGAATGCCGAACAGCTGCGTGCCCACACGCATGGTCACCAGCATATGTGCGTCCACATTAAAGAAATGTGCGTCTCCCGAAATGCTTGCATTTGCTTGCGCCTGCATCATGCCGCCATTTCCCTTTCTTCCGTCAGATAACGTGCAATCGCCTGGAGCAGCCCGGGACGATCCGTCTTTACAATGCATTCGTCAATACCGGCTTCGCGCCCGCGCTTTGCCGTCTCTGCACTCAATGACGCCGTATAAGCTAAAATCGGCAACTGGCCGATGGCCGGCATGGCGCGGCAAGCGTTCGCGAACTCGAAGCCGTTCATGCCGGGCATTTCGATATCGGTCACGATCAGGTGAATTTCCTGTTTCTTCGCACCAAGCAATTTAAGCGCTTCCTGCGCGTTTTCCACCGCGGTAACTTGATAGCCCGCAGCCGCCAGGAACGGCACGGTAAGATTGCGGAAGAAGGGACTGTCTTCCACCAGCAATAAATTGCACCGCGAGGCTTTTGGCTTGTTCGCGGCATTTTGCTCCGTCACCGCCTGATCGATGAAATCGGAGAGCAATTGCGACACATCCACCACATCCGTGGTCTTTCCTGCAATCACCATGCTGCCGAGATAATTCTTATCCTTGGATTTCAATTTCACCGCAAACGGCGCATGCACGATATCCAGAATATTCTCCACCACTAACCCCACGGTTTTTTGGTCGTAGGTAAATACAATCACCTGTGTCAGGCCGTTGTCGGGAAGCGCATAGCTCTGATCCAACATAATCAGGCGCATCAGCTCATTGCGATACTGCACCACCGGATATTCGCCCGCGCACTCGATTTCCGTAACGTCGATTTCCTCCAAGCGCGACACCAGCTCCAGCGGCACCGCTTTCGGTGCGCCTTTGCCGGCGGAAAACAGCAGGAAGCTGATAATTTTCTCGCCCTCCCCTGCCCCTGCGGCCGTATCGTCATCCTGTCGCCCGCCCAAATCGATCTCGCCGACCTTTTTCGCCAGGCCGTTAGGATCTAAAATCATAATAATGCTGCCGTCCCCCAGAATGGTATTGCCGGAGTAAAGCGGGATATGCTTAATCATCTCCGCCACAGGCTTCACCACGATTTCTTCGGTGTCGAACACCCGGTCTACAATCAAGCCGAATTCATAACCGCCGACCTTGGAGACCACAATATAGCAAGATTCCGTCTGCCCTTCCGACCATGCGGAACGCAGACCCAGCGCCGCGCTCAAATCCACCAGCGGCAATAGCTTCTCACGCAGGCGAATCACCGGCGAATGGTTGATGGACTCAATTTTCAACTCCGCATCGTCCGCCACGCGCACCAGTTCCAGCACGTTGATTTGCGGCAGCGCGAACTTCTGACCGCACGTCTCCACAATCAATACCGAGACAATCGCAAGCGTCAGCGGAATTTTAATGCTGAAGGTCGACCCCTTGCCGGTTTGCGAATCAAGCTCAATGGTGCCGCCGATTTTCTCGATATTGGTGCGCACCACATCCATTCCCACGCCGCGGCCGGACACGCTGGTGACTTTCTCGGCGGTGGAGAACCCGGCGCGAAAAATATACTGCATGATCTGCTGATCGGTCATGTTCTCGATTTCCGACGCGGTAGCCAGCCCATTGGCCAGCATTTTCTCTTTCACGCGCGGCAGATTGATCCCCTTACCGTCGTCACTGATCTCAATAATGATATGGCCGCCCTCATGGTACGCGTGCAGATTCACCGTACCGACTTCCGGCTTACCCGTGGTTCTGCGCTCCGCCGTCGTCTCCAGCCCGTGGTCGCAGGAATTGCGCACCATGTGAGTGAGCGGATCTTTAATCATCTCCAGCAACTGGCGGTCGAGCTCGGTTTCCGCGCCGTGCATCTTGAGATCGATCTTTTTGTTTAATTCGATGGACAAGTCGCGGATAATGCGCGGCAGCTTCGACCATGCATTGCCGATCGGCTGCATGCGCGTCTTCATCACGCCTTCCTGCAGCTCGGAGGTAATGTGGCTGAGCTGTTGAAGAGGAGCCAGGAAATCGCGGTCTTCCTTGGTGCGGGCAATTTGCAGCAATTGGTTGCGGGTCAGCACCAGCTCGCTCACCATTTGCATTAAATTCTCCAACACGTCCAGATTGACGCGGATGGATTGATTTGCATCCGACGAACCGCCTTTTGCTTCGCCTTTCTCCGGCATAGGCGCCGCAGGAGTTGCCGCTACAGGCGCTGCGGGAGCAGGCTTGGCCGCCACCTCCGGCATGTCTTCCACCAGATGCGGCGTATCCTTATTATCGGAAATCAGTGCCGCCAAATCATCGTCGCCTTTAAAATACTGCGAAAAATTCTGCTCCGCCACAGGTGCGGATTCTGCCGCGTGCGCGGGTGCGTGCGCATCATCATGCCCGCCGCCTCCGGCCAGATGATTCAGCTTGCCTATCAGGCTTGAGTCATCTCCCGCCGGCTCGCTTCCATGCTGGCTTAAGTAATCGATCAATTCCTTGATGCTGTCGAGCGAGGCCAATACCAGCGTAATCGCTTCCGGCGTCGCGTTCATTTCCTTGTCGCGGATTTTACCCAGTACGTTCTCCGACGCATGCGCCACCGATTCCAGACGCGGCAGACCCAAGAAGCCGCACGTACCTTTAATGGTATGTACAATACGGAAAATATTGCTCAAAATAGCGCTGTCACCAGGGTTCTGCTCCAGCTTGACCAATTCCTGGTCAAGAAGGCCTAAGCCCTCCACCGTCTCCGTAATAAACTCGCCGATCAAATCATCCATAGAATCTTACGCCTCAGCCACTGCCGCAAATGTTTGTGCCGGTTGCACGGCGGTAAAGCCGAGCGATTCATGTTGCGCATCGATGGAAAGCGTGACGTTCAATTCATCCGCCAAACGCTTGGTCAGATAGAATTGCACGTTCTTCGGCGTCATCGCGCTTACATCCGTGCCCTTGCTGCGCAAAATCTTATCCGCCTCCGGATCCCATTTAACTGCGGCTCCTTTAGCTTCCACGCGAATGCGCTTCCCGCCGTCGCTTTCTTCCTCCAGGCGCACCGCAATAGTGCCGCCGCGCAACAGCGACGCGGAGGTGAGGATGAGGAGATTATAAATCAGACGCACCATTTTCATGCTCACCGAAATGCGCGTGGCATCGGTATGGTCATCCGGCCAATCCAGCTCAATCTTGGTGCCGGCGAAATAATCTTCCGCCATTTTTTGCTTGTCCGCAAGCGGCGCTTCGCCGCTGTCTTTCACCCGGCCATACGCCAAGCGGTAAAATTGCAGGCGCGCCACCGCCGAGAACGCGCTGGTCACAATCAGCTCCACCGCCTGGTTCTGCAGGGAGAATCCTTCTTCGGTCAAAAATTCGGCGCCATTATTGACCGCGCCGATCGGCCCCGTCAGATCGTGGCAAAGGCGGGTGCACAGCAATTCCGCCATGCGCAGTTCTTCGATCATAAGACCCCTAACTCATCCAATTATTTTCACGCATAAGGAATAATGGCCCACTTTGCAGGGCCTTAACTCCCACTATTCATGAGAAAAATGAATTTTTAGTAAATTTGAGCCGAATTAGGCCTTCCCGCCTCCAAAAAAAGCCTGAAACGATAAATTGCTAGTACCTTGGGACAGATTGCGCTACATAGCATGAAAAGCATTTTCTACGTTGCTTAACGTACTGATTATTATGTCTACCAGCACCATTATCGGCTCCCGATTGAAAGAAAGCCTGCGCAACCGGGGCTTAAGCGCCACGGAATTGGCGCGCCTGGCGGATGTGCGCACCTCTTTCATCTATGACGTTATCAGCGGAAAGTCCTTAAACCCCTCCACCGTCACGCTGGCGAAAGTGGCGGATGTGCTTGGCATTTCGCTGCAATATTTAGCCGGTGCGGAGCAGGAAGAAGCTCCCCCCGCTGACGCCAACGCCATGCCGGGGCCAGAGTATGTGATGCTGCCGCGCCTGACCGTGGAAGCGTCCGCCGGCGGCGGCGCCATTATCGCCACGGAAACCGAAGAGGAGCATTATTATTTCCGCCGCTCCTGGATCCGCAATCGCCTGATGGCCGCACCCGCCGACCTGCGGTTGATTTTCGTGCGCGGCGATAGCATGGAACCCACCCTGCATGATAATGATATTATCCTGATCGACACGCGCCGGATCATTCCTTCTCCACCCGGCATCTTCGTGCTGTTCGACGGATTTGGATTGGTCGCCAAGCGGCTGGAATATGTCACCAACTCGGAGCCGCCGGCCGTACGCATTATCTCCGACAACCCGCAATACGGAACTTACGAGCGCCCCGTGGCGGAAACGCGGATTATCGGGCGTGTCGTTTGGTTCGCACACGAATTATAAACATACGCATCCGGCCCGCGTGAGGGAACGCCGGTTTTATCCGGCAGCGTCAAATTCAACTCATCGATCTTGCGGTAAAGCGTCGAACGCCCAAGCCCTAGTGCCCGCGCCGCGCGGCTGATTCTGCCCTGATAATGCGCCAGCGCACAGGCAATCACTTCCGCCTCGATGGAACGCAGGCTCCGTAAATCGCCGCTGGCGGTAAAGAGCGCCAACGCATGACGCAGCCCGTTGCCTATATTCTCATCTTGATGCAGCATGCTTTGGATACGCTGCAGCTTGACCAGGTTATGCAGGCTGAGCTTCAAGCGCTCCAGCGTCACCGGGCGGGCGAGCATTTCATCCACTCCGGCTAAAATGGCCTTGCCTTCGGCGTCCTGATCGCCGAACGGGTATAACACTAAAATAGCATTGCGCTGCCGGTGCTGTTTAACCGCCGCGATGGTGGCCGATAGCGTATCCAGCGCGGCGGGGTTAATGTCGAGCACGATAATCTCGCTTGCGCCTCGGCTGGCTTCCGCCCATTCGCGAATGGCCGAGAGCGGCAGCACGTGCAGCGAGTAATGCAACCGGTTGCGTATCATTCCTGCCAGCGCGCCGGAGCGCTCGGAACTGTCACTGATGAGTACAACGGACGTCATAAAACCCCACTGTTTACCGGCGCAGTTATATTGCTTTAGAATACAACCTAAAGGAATTGTTGTAATGTTTTTATACAACTAAAAGTTATATTTCAACTATTTTATCGAGCCCCTTGTTGTAGGCTGGTAAAACAAGTTAAAAATCATTATAAGAATAATGTCTATGACACAGCGCCCGCTCATCCTTTCTGCTTTAATTGCAACCTGGCTGATGCTATCGGCCTTCGATTTCCCCTGCTTTATTCTATGCACCGACCAGACCAGCACGCAGCGCGCCTATGTCGGCGCGCGCGATAAATGCCGCGAAACCGCGGAAATGCGCGCGAGCACACTGGAAGCCGGCCCGGTGCCGATGGAAGACAAGCAGCGCAAGACGCGCCTGGTGGCGCTCTTTAGCGAATGCATGGGCGCAAACGGCTGGGCGGTGCCCGGCCCAAGCACGGAAACAGCAGCCAAAGAACCGTCCAAGCCCACACAAGAGCAAGTAGAATCCGGCATTGCCGAAACCGCACGTCAGCGCGAGCTCACCCGCACCAAGGAATGCGCGTATGCTCGCCAGGCGATTAAAAATTCGCGCAGGGCTGCCGCGCTTGCCGCGGAATGCGACCGCGAATGCGCGCAGCGTCTAAGCATGGCGCCGGATACACGCCCCGCCGCCTGCCCGCCGCAGGAAGATACCGGCAAGTCGGTCGCCGCCCCCATCCCGGTCGGCACCGCCACCTTGCTCGACGCCAATGTAGAAAAAAAGCCGGGCGCTAAACCCGCACGCGCGCATAAAACGGCAAAACCCGCCAAGCCGAGAAAGAGCGCCGCTCCAACAAACAAACCCGCCCCTGCCGAAACAGCGCCTGCGCCGGAGGCTCCTATGCCGAAAAGCGGGCCTGAAGCCATACTGGAAGAAGAATTACACCGGTAACGTGAGTCACGAGTCTTTTGGCTTCGCTCCCCCTTTGCAGGGCGAGGGAGAATTTAAACGGCACCGTTCGCACCACCGTCGCGCAGCCGTGCAGCGTCCGCTTTCTCCGCCGCAATCTGCGCGATTTGCACCTTCTTGCGCGTTGGCAATCCGCTCGGAATCCAGCGCATGCGGTGGAACATCAAAAGCATGCTGAACGCCACCACCAACATCAGCGTCACGGCGAAGAAATAGCCGTAATGCCAATCCAGCTCCGGCATATTGTGGAAATTCATGCCATAGACGCCCGCAATCAAATTCAGCGGAATGAATACCGAAGACACCATGGTCAGCACCTTGACGATTTCATTGGTCTTGTGGCCTTCATACGCCAGGAAAGTGTTCAATAGCCCCGTCGCCGTATCGCGGTAGAATTGCGATAATTCGTTCGCCTGGATACTATGGTCGTAACAGTCGCGCAGGAAACTGCGGGTGTTTTTGGTCATCAGCTGCGAATCTTCGCGCATCAGCATACCGATAATATCGCTCATCGGCCAGATGGTGCGGTGAAGCAGCAGCAGATCGCTTTTGGCATGGTGGATATGCTGAATGATGTCTTGATCCGGCGTATTGGTGCGGCCCTCCGGCACGAAGATCTGCTCCTCAATCCCCCCGAGAATGTGATTGAGCTGGTCGAGCACCGGAAAATAACGGTCGATGACCTCATCGAGCAGTGCGTAATACAGATAATCCGGCCCGCAATAGCGGATTTTTCCGGTGCCGCGGCGCACACGGTCGCGCACCTGCTCGAAATTATGGCTCGGCTTCTCCTGAAACACAATCACCACATTTTTCTTTAAGAATAAACTGATCTGTTCACTCTCAAACTGGTCGGCCAGCAAGCCGCCTTTAATGATGGTAAATACGTAATGATCGTAGAATTCCACCTTCGGGCGGTGGTTGGTATCCAGCACGTCTTCCAACGACAGCCGGTCCAACCCGAACAGATTGCCCAGCTGCTCGATCATATTGACGTCGGCCAGCCCCACCACATTCACCCACACCACCGGCCAGATGGAAAGGAAAGACTCCGCTTCCTGAATATCTTCCATATGGTGCTCAATATACCCTTCCACCCCATAGGCCATTAAATAGACCTGGGTGGGATGGTGCAGCGGATTCTGCGTCAGTATCCCCGGGGCCGAGCCGGGATTCGGCTTCATCTGCCCGCTGGTAATGACCCTGCGCTTGCGAAGTTTCATTTTTGTGCGCACCATCGCCTGCACCTAACTCAATAAGCCGCTTAATTATAATGAAAAAGTGGGAAACCGCTTAAGCGGTATTATTGGGGGCGTATCCTCAATCACTCCAGGACTTAAGTAAGGCCGCAGAGTGAGGTATTGTGCAATTTTCGCTGCGACACAGGCAAAAAGCGACGTTTTCTGAGGCTTTCAACCGCAGCGTAGCAGCGCTACGTAAGGATTGAAAATGAGAAAAACCAAGCGTTTGCCAGGTGCAGTTAGAAAATTGCACAATACCTTAGTGATTGAGGCTAAGCCCTAGCCTGTGTTACTCTCATATTTCAATTAATCAAGCTGAAGTTGCACTGATGACCGCACTTAACCTCACCTGCACCCGCCGCCTGGCGTTCGACGCCGCCCACCGCATTATGGAGCATGAAAGCAAATGCCGCTTTATCCACGGCCACCGCTATGAGGTGGAAGCCACCTTTACCGCCAATCGTTTGGATTCGCTCGGGCGCGTGGTCGATTTCGGCGTGATTAAGGAGCGCCTCGGCGCATGGATCGATGAGCATTGGGACCACACCGCCATTTTATTCCGCGAAGACCACGCATTGGGAGGGCAGATTGCCGCGCTCACCGGCCAAACCATCTATTACCTTCCCTATAATCCCACGGCGGAGAATATCGCACGCTATTTACTGGAAGAAATCTGCCCCGCATTGTTTGCCAAGCACCCCATCGCCTGCACACGCGTCAAGGTGCAGGAAACACCTAATTGCAGCGCGGAAGCCCGCCAATTTTAATAATCGCCATTCCCCGAATTTTGCGCAGCAAGATTATGGAGGAATCCAGTATTGTGGAGCACCTTATAGTTTGCTAACGCAAACTCGGGTGATGACGAACATAAACTACGGCACAATCACCACCAGTAGAGTTTAAGGATACAGCCGCTCCATTTTCCACCCGCGATGCGTCCACGTGAATAATTCACGCTCATGCAGCCGGTGCGGCTTGCCCTGCCAGAATTCAACGCGCTTAGGCACCACACGAAACCCCACCCAGTAATGGGGGCGCGGCACGGCCTGACCTTCGAATTTCGCGCGCATCGCCTCCACCGCGCGCGCCAATGCGTCTGCGTTTTCCAGCACCTCCGACTGGTGTGAGGCCCAGGCACCCAGCTGACTGTCGCGCGCACGGCTGGCAAAATAGTCGTCCGACTCTTCATCCGTCACCCGCTCTACTGTACCTTCGATCCGCACTTGCCGCTCCAGCGGCATCCAGTAGAAGCAGAGTGCGGCCTTATGCGTGGCATGCAACGCCCTGCCTTTCCGGCTTTCCTGATTGGTATAAAAGGTAAATCCACGTTCATCGGCGCTCTTTAGCAGCACCATCCGCACCGATGGCGTACCATCCGCATCGATAGTGCCCAGGCTCATCGCGGTAGGCTCCGCGATCCCGGGATGGTTGCGCGCGCCCTCCATCCAGGCGCGGAAGCGCTGCATCACTTGCTCGGGCTCAACAATCATAGACCGGTCCTATCCGTAAAATCGATTCCAGTGCGGCAAGCGCGGCCATGGCCTCATCCGCCAATTGCGGATCCGCCAAATCCTGCGGCAGCAAGCGGTCACGGTAATGCGCGTTCACCCAGGCGGTAAGCTTAGCATAGAGCGCATCGTCGAATTTCGCACCCGGCGCCACCGCGTCCCATTCCTGATCGGTAAGCGGCACGCGCAGCCGCAAGCACGCCGGGCCACCGCCGTTTTGCATGCTTTGGCGCAAATCCACGAAATGCACTTGGCGGATCGGATTTTCTGCATTCTCCACCCAACGCCGCACCAGCGCCGCCGCCCCTTTATGCTCCTGGCATTCAACCGGCGCAACGATGGCCATACCGCCGGCAGGTAAACTCACGATTTGGCTATTGAACAAATAGGTCGCCACCGTGTCCGCTACGCTGAGTTCATCCTCCTGCACGCAGACGGCTGTCATGCCTTGTTTGGCAAGCGCGGCGATTGCCGCATCCGGCCCGGCAAACGCATGCGCATGATAGATCAGCAATTGCTCATGCGACATGGCGATCACGTCATTATGAAATACCCCTGCATCAATCACTACTGGGTTCTGCTGTATGTGCATTGCACGCGAAACGCCATGCAGCCGTGCAACGGCCTCTCCTGCCTGCCTGCTTTGGCGCGCCGGAAAACGCTGCGGCCGTTTTGCCTCGCGCGCCGCATCGCGCCCATAGACGAATACATGGGTATTCCCCGCACTCCCCGGCGCGCGCAGGCGCATATGATTGGCCGCTCCCTCATCCGCCGTCAGCGGCCCCGAAGGCAGCGGTGGATGATGCATAAAATATCCGGAATCTTCCGGGAAAATGCAGCGCAGCACATGCGCCGTAAAGGGCGCTTCCAACACCCGGTGCGAAGTACTTGCCAAATTCGCCGGCGTAAAATGCACTTTTTGCTCGGCGCTATCGATAGACGGCGTCACCGTCGCCGCGTTCGCCGCCCACATGCCGGACGAAGAATAACAAAACGGCAACAACTCCGGCGCGGCTTTCGCCACATTTTCCATCACGGCACTCGGCGCGCCATGGAAGCCAAGCTGCGCTAGAAATGCGAGCGCCGGGCGCGGCTGCGGCGGAATCACGCCTTGCCTCAGCCCAAGCGAATGCAGCAGGTGCATTTTCTCCAGCCCCTGCAGCGCTGCCGCGCGTGGATTAGACGCCTTCGCCGCATGTTTAGCGGACGCCATATTGCCGTAAGACAGGCCCGCGTAATTATGCGTCGGCCCCACGATTCCATCAAAATTGGCTTCTTGCAAAAGCGCACTCATACGTTCAAATTCATTTGTAAAAACACTATTAAATATTAATCATTTCCGCTTGCACGTCATGCAAAAGCGTTATTATATACATCAACATTCTTCGTAACATGCCAAAAGAGATAGAAAATGTCCAAGCCCGAAATAAAAGCCTATATCATTCAGCAGATCGGCTATGAATGGTTGTCGCCCCTTAAAGCGGAAGATGTCTCTCTCCTCACTACCGTTCCCTTCGGCATGGATGAATCACCGCCGCCGCGCAGTTTAAGCGATTTCGTCACCAAAGGCTATATTCACCATATGGCTAAATCGCTTTTGCCCATTTTACCTGATGTTTCGACTGCGGAATTAAAAGGGATGAAAGCAATGGAGAAGCGGGCCAATATGGACCGTTACGGCATGGAAGACCCGCATGCGGTGTTATTGCAATTAGACTTGCAATTGATACGCGCGGCAAAAGGCGAAGAAACCGGGTATGACCCCCAAATCCTACAGCAAGGGTATCTTATCCTAGATAAAGCCCTGCAGCTAACCGGCAAAGAAGCGGCGCGCGCTGCCACCAAAAGCCAAGGCCCGGCCGATGATATCATGGATGTGGCGGAATTTCAGAGCCTAGTAGAGCATGAGCGCACAGGAGGGCCGGTAAGTCGCTCCAATATTGATCAAGGACGCAAGCAGATGGCAGAATGGAGCGCGGCAAACACCCAAGCCTATACCGCCATCAATGCTGCCATGAACGTAACGGCTGCGCTGGCCGATCAGCTCGGCATTACACTTCCTAAAAACAGAGGCACACAACTCGGCGGATAATAATGCCTAAGGGATAATCCCCGGCGGCAACTTCCCTTCCTCTACGTGCTCCATACCCTGCACCGCCACCGGGTATGCTGCATAATCCGCCGCCAAGTAAGCGCTCGGGCGGTGATTGCCGCTAATGCCGATCCCGCCGAAGGGCAGCGCGCTGCTCGCGCCCGTCGTCGGCCGGTTCCACGCCACCACGCCGGCACGGATGAACCGCATAAACGTATCGTAACGTTTTTCATTATCGGAGAATAAACCCGCGGATAAGCCATAGCGGGTATTATTGGCCTCCACAATGGCCGCTTCGAAACTCTCCGCCCGCGTAACCTGCAACAGCGGCCCGAAATACTCCCGGTCCGGTTTTTGTTGCACTGCCGTTACATCTATAATCCCCGGAGTCACGAACGCCCGGTTATCCGCACGCGCGGTTAAAGGAAGCAGCGGCTTTCCGCCAAGCGCCAGCAAGTTTTCTTGCGCCGCGAGCAACTTCTCTCCTTCACGCGCACCGATCAGCGGCCCCATGAACGGCTCCGGGGTATCGTTATACACGCCGATCCGCAAGCGTTGCGCCAATTCGGCGAGCATCCCAAGGAATGCATCCCCTTCCGCACCTTTGGGCAGAATCAAGCGGCGTGCACAGGTGCAGCGCTGGCCGGTAGTCACAAACGCCGATTGCACTGCAAGCAACGCTGCAGCTTTGATGTCACTCACTTCATGCACAATCAGTGGATTATTTCCGCCCATTTCCAGCGCGAGCATCACTTCGGTTCGTCCGCCGAACTGCTTATGCAAGAGCGCACCGACTTCGGCGCTGCCGGTAAAATAAAGCGCATTGAGCAGCGGATGCGCAGCCAGTGCAATTCCGGTACCGCGCCCGCCTTGCACTAAATTAATTACGCCTTCTGGCAACCCTGCGGCTTCCCAGCATTCCACCATAGCCTCCGCCACCAACGGAGTATAATCGCTCGGCTTGAATACCACCGTATTGCCTGCAATCAATGCCGGCACAATATGGCCATTGGGCAAATGCCCGGGGAAATTATACGGCCCGAATACTGCCGCCACCCCATGCGGGCGGTGCGCAAGTGCACTTCTAACGCCGGCATTTTCCGCCGATTTACTGCCGGTGCGCTCATGATACGCGGCAATTGAAATCGCGATTTTCCCGATCATCGCCTGCACTTCGCCCTTGGCGTCCCACAGCACCTTGCCGGTTTCGCGCGCAATGATCAGCGCCAATTCCTCCGCCTTGCATTCCAGTTCCGCTTTGTAACGCTCTACGCAGGCAATGCGCTCAGTAAGCGGCATACCGCCCCATACGCCAAATGCCGCTTCAGCGGCGCGCATGGCATCGTCCACATCCCTCTCATCTGCACTGGCGCCTTCCCAGAGCAATATTCCGTGCGCCGGGTCGTGCGAAGTAAATACCTCTCCTCTCCCCTCGCGCCAGGCGCCGCGAATATGGAGCAACCCCTTCATAACGCGTAACGCACATAATCACCGGTTTGCACATTGAGGAGTTGCGCCGCTTCCGTGCTGATAGCAACGCTTTCCTCGCTCAATTCCTGCACTTGCCCGCGCGCAACGGTGAAATGTTCCAGCACGGTATTGGCAATCATATGCATTTCACCTTCCAGCCGAGGCTCAATTTTTTCCACCTTGCGGCGTTTGCTATTCTGCACGGTGCGAATATTCGCGCGCGCCGCTTGAATGGTCGGGCCCGCGTCCAGCACATCCACATACCCCTGCCAGGCAAATCCTTCGCGCTCTAATAAACTCTTCGCCGGACGCGATGCCTCCAGCGGCACGCCGATCACGGATCTAGCCGCCTCATGCAGCAGCGCCACGTAAACAGGGTATTTCGGCATTAAATCGGCAATGAACTGGCCGCCTTGCGTGGCCAGCACGAAATCCGCCCGCTTGTAATCGATATGGAAAAACGGCTTGGCGAGGTAATTATAAAAGGGCGACTCGCCGTCTGCGTCCTGCACGCCGCGGATTTCCGCGAGCACCGTATCGGAAAACATCTCGGGAAATTCCGCCAACATTAAATAACGGCAGCGCGACAGGAATCTCCCCACCCCATCCCGCCGGTATTCCGGCAGCACGAACAGCGAGCCGATTTCGGAAGCACCGGTATAGTCATTGACCATGTGCAGCACGCGCTGCATGGAGTAGACCTCTAAAAAACTGCACGCCTGCACAATGGTGGAGAGCTTATAGGAATAAAACGGCTTGCTGACCCCCACATGCGCCACCAGGCCGGTACTGCCGATCAGTTTTTTGCGCTCGGTATCTTCCAACACGAATAAGAAGCTTTCGCCCTTCGGGTACGCCGGTTTGCCCTGAAAACTTAACACCGCGTGCTCTATTTTATTCTTCAACACATGGCTGTCCGGCGGCAAGGAGGTCATGCCGATACCGGCCAGGCGCGCAAGCGCCAGCATTTCCGTGTGATCCTGCAGGCGGACGGGGCGAACGCGCATCATGAACGGTTACCCCGGTACGGCCATACCGCTTCGCCGCTGGCCAGCTTCAACAGCAATAGCGCAGAAAGCTGCGCGCGTTCGGATAGGCTCTCGATCATCATAAACTCCCGGTCGGTATGCAAATTGCCGCCACGCACACCCAGCGTGTCGATATTGGGCAAACCATATGCTGCCAGATTATTGCCGTCGCAGCAACCCCCGGTCGGGGTGGTGGGAAGCGTAAGCCCAAGGGGCGCGGCACAACTTTCCAATAATGAGAGCAAGTGCGCCTGAAGTTCATTCCATTGTTTAGGCGGCCTGCCGAAACGGCCATGCATGCTGAGCGACAGCCCGTCGCGCGCGTTGAACTTCCGATGCAATTCCTGCAATCGCGCTTCGGCGAAGGCTTGCTCTTCGGCGCTGTCTACGCGAATATTGAAACGTAGAATCGCCAGATCCGGCACCTGATTCACCGGCCCGCCGCCTTCGATTTTACCCACATTGCAAAGTATGCCCGGACGTATGCCGGTGAGCGCGGTCAAATCCACAATCAATTCGCCAAGCGCGGCAACGGCGTTGCGGCCTTCAAAAAATGATCTACCGACATGCGCCGCCCGCCCACGCATCACCGCCACAAAATTCCCGCTGCCTTTGCGAATGCTGGCCAGAGTACCATCAGCAAAAGACGGCTCGAAAATAAGGCCGATATCGTTGCGCCCTGCCGCTTCTTGCAAAAGCCCATCCGATCCGGGAGAGCCGATTTCCTCATCCGGATTGATCAGCATTTCCCAACCGACCTTTCCGGCGAATTCACTGCGCTCCAAGACCATGAGCGCCGTAAGCATCACCACCAGCCCGCCCTTTAAATCCGCCACGCCCGGCCCTTGCAGGGTGTAGGCATCCAGCTGTGTCGGCTCTTGAAACGCATGGTCGGAAGCGAATACCGTATCCATATGCCCGCCTAAAAATACGTGCACCGGGGCATGGGTATGTTTGCGGATGCGCAGCGCCTTCCCGAGTGCGCTTTGGGCGACTTCGCCCCTTTCCGTGACCAGTTCACGCGGCGCCAGGGTGATTTCCTCCGCCTCTCCGCCAAGCGGCGCGAATGCGCTTTGAAGCGCCGCGCACATACGGTCTAAGCCTTCGAGATTCGTGCTGCCGGAATTGATGCGCGACCAATGGACGGTCTGCTCCAGCATCGCCTGCTGCTGGTTACGCACCCATTCAAGCGAAGACTGATACCGGCTCATAGCGTTTCCTTACGCGGCTTTTAAAAACGCTTCCAGCGTCGCATCCAACCGTTTCAAGCCTTCCGTCAGTTCCGCCTCGGTAATCACCAGCGCCGGCACGAACCGCAGCACGTTCGGCCCCGCCTGCAGCACCAGCAGTCCGTGTTTGCGCGCGACGTCGCCGATTTCGCCGGCCTTGCCGTGCCATTCTTTGTCGAGCTCGGCGCCGATCATCAGCCCAAGCCCGCGAATCTCCGTAAACAAACTATATTTGGCATTGAGCTTCTCCAGCGCATCTTTCAATTGCTTGCTCCGCGCTTCCACGTTGTTCATCAGGGCATCGGACTGCAATGCTTTGAGCACCTCGCGCGCCACCGCGCAGGCCATCGGGTTGCCGCCGAAGGTGGAGCCGTGGCTACCGAACTGGAACGTCTCCGCCGCTTTTTCGCCCACCAGCATGGCGCCGATCGGCATGCCGCCGCCGAGCCCTTTCGCCAGCGTCACCACGTCCGGCTTGAAGTCCGGCTCCATCCAATGCGAAAATAATTTGCCGGTGCGCCCCATGCCCGCCTGAATATCGTCGATAATCAGCAATGCGCCGAATTTATCGCAGAGCTGGCGAATCTGGGCCAAATACCCCGGCTTCACCGGCGTAATGCCGCCTTCGCCTTGAATCGTCTCCAGCATAATGGCGCATGTCTGCTCACCGACCATGTTCTTAAGCGCCGCAAAATCATTGAACGGCGCATAGACGAACCCACCCGGCAACGGCTCAAACCCTTCTTGGTATTTCGGCTGCGCGGTGGCGGTGACAGTAGCCAGCGTGCGCCCGTGGAAGGAGCCCTGGAAAGTGACGATCTCGCGGCTCGAAGGCGGCTTGCCCTTGCCGGCGGCATATTTGCGCGCCAGCTTGATAGCCGCCTCATTAGCCTCACCGCCCGAATTGCAGAAAAACACGCGCTGCGCGAATTTCGATGCTGTCACCAATTCCTCCGCCAGCAGGATCGGCGGCTCGGTGAAGAAGATATTGCTGGTGTGCCAGAGCTTCTCCGCCTGGTCTTTCAGCACTTTCAATAATGCGTCGTTATGATGTCCAAGCCCGGTGACCGCGATGCCCGCGCCGAGATCAATGTATTCATTGCCGTCCAAATCCCACACCCGCGCACCGACACCGCGATCCAAAATCACATCGCGCGGCTTGTAATTCTGCATGTAATAGCGCCGCCCCTTCTCGATGAGCGATTGCGTGGCGGGGCTTATACGGTAGCTGCCGGGATGGGCAGATTCTTTTGCATCTTTTGTCATATCTTATTATCTAGCACATTCTTTTTGAAGTGAAAAACCCGTAAAAGCAGCATTCGCCGAAATTTTCGTTAATGATTATTTACTTAAATGTGACGGTGTGATACTCTTCACGGAAGCTTACCCTATGAAAAATGGAGACAGAGTGCAATCGCCATGTCCGAAGAGCAATCTAAAGTTCTTAAAGAATTCACCGTTCATACGCCGCAAGAACTGGCAGCGTTTAGGATTGCAGCTCAAATTGAAAATCAAGATATAAACTATCGTATGCAAATAAAAGGCGCAGAAGCTTCCTCTTATACAGACCGGATGGCTGATACGATAAGAATGAAAGACAGAAATATTGATTCGCAGTACCCGGTGCGGGTACGCCTTATCGCAGGAGAGTTTGACGATCCTGATGAAAGCCAGCAGCCGCTGATAGACGCCTTAAGCAACAATGCAACCAAAATAGCGCCGCAATTAGCAGAGTTGGGAGATGCGTTGCATGGCATAAAATTTTATCAAGGCACTCTCACCTTGCAATATATGCATCCGCCAGGCTCATCTTTAGAGCCGAAATGGGCGGTAGACGATCAGGTTAAAAAAGTCGCTCAGCAGCTGAGAGCCGATTTCCCAGGCCTTAAGGTGGAAACGCTCACCATGCGTAGCGAACACGAGCGATAAGCCAGAGAATGCCCGAATTAAGCCCGGGCATTGCAAAAACGATTAAGCAAACAGCTTCCCGAACTCGCGCGCTTTACGCTTCTTCCAGGAACCGCGATGATAGGCATCAGACGCAAGCAGCGGCACCACGCTGGTCGCTTCGGCAAACACCATCTGCTCGAAAGATGTATCCACCTTGCCCCAGGAGCAGGCTTCCTTGAGCGTGGATGAGCTGCACGCGCCGTCGCGCACGTCCGCCACAGTGATCTGCACGGCGTATTTATGCATCTCAACGTCGAAGCCTAAAATCTCGGCGCAGACCACCGTGTCCTGCACGAAATTCTTCGGCACGCCCCCGCCGATCATCAGCAGGCCGGAGGCTTTGCTTTGCAGCTTGATCTCGGTGAGTTCGCGGAAATCGGCGATGGAATCGATGGTCATGTACGGCTTTTTCGCCTTCATGCGCTCCACCTGATGCACCACCAGGCCGAAACCGGCGGAAGAATCGGTAAACGCCGGGCAGAAAATCGGCACGTTTTTCTCATACGCCATTTGCACCAAGGATTCTTTTTTCTTGGATTTACCCTTGGCGAGCCATTTGCCCATCTCATAGATGAACTCGCGGCTGGAATACGGGCGCGGCTCCAGGCTGTCGGCGATTTTCTTGATGGTGTGATCGCAGTTCTGCAAATCGCGCTCATCGATATAGGTGTCGTAAATGCGGTCGACGTAATTGTCGCGCAGTTGCATGTCGTCGGCGAACTGGCTGCCGCGGTAATGCTTGAAGCCCAATGCCTCGAAGAAATCCATATCCACGATGGAAGCGCCGGTGGCGACCACCGCGTCGATCATGTTGAATTTCATTAAATCGGTGTACACTTTCATGCAACCGCCGGCGCTTGTAGAGCCCGCGAGCGTCAGGAAAATAGAGCAGTCTTTATCGGCAAGCATGCGGTTATAGATGCTCGCGGCATTGCCCAGATCGCGCGAGGTGAACGACATTTTGCTCATCGCCTCCACAATCGGGCGCGCATCGAAGCTGGTGATGTCGATATGCTCGATGGTGTCTTTCAAGAAATCCGGTCTAGCGCCCAAGTCGGCCTTCTTTGCGTTCTTCTGCGCGTTTTTCATTTTCTTACTCCTTAAAAGTCATCCTGCGAGACGCGAAGCGGCTGCGCAGGATCTTTTGCATGATGATAAAGATCCTGTGCCTCGCTTACGCTCGCACAGGATGACAAATTAATTCACGCCGTCCAGACTCATAATCGGCGCGTCCAGCACTTCCACGGTTTTATCCGAGTAGAAGCCGTTGAAGCGCGTGCGCATGGTGGCGCCGTAGGAACCCAGTTGGCCGATCTCGATCCAGTCGCCCTCGTTAATATCGGCGGGCAGCAGGAACGGACCTTTCATCACGTCGAGCGAGTCGCAGGTCGGGCCGAACAGGCCGAACTCGGCGTGCTCGGTCGAAAATGCGCCTTCCATGCGGATGGCCTTGGTCGGGTAATTGAACCCGGGCGAGCCCGCGTCGAACAGCGCGCCGTACGTGCCGTCGTTGATGTAGAGCATGTTGCCCTTGCGAAGCTCCACGCGCACCACCACCGAGCCGCCTTCCGCCACCAGCGCACGCCCCGGCTCGCAGAGCACGCGGCAGTCTTGGCTGATCGGCATATCGGCAAGCGCTTTACGGATCGCGACCATGTAATCGCCCAGCGGCGGCGGCGTCATGCCCGGATAGACCGACGGGAAACCGCCGCCCACATCCAGCATGTCGAGCTTCACATCCGTCTGGACGATCAGATCGCGCACATAGCCCATGGTGACCGCATACGCGTTCGGGTCCATGCATTGCGAACCGACGTGGAAGCACAGGCCGAACTTGTTGGCGGCCTTGCGCGCCGCGCGGATCAGCGAGGTCGCATGTTCCAGATCGATGCCGAACTTGCCCGAAAGGCTGTAAGCGGCCTTGTCGTTGGGGATGCTCAGGCGCACATAGAGATTGAGGTCCTGCGCGCCACGGGTGACGTCGAGGATTTTCTGCAGCTCTTCGTGGCTGTCCAGCGAGAAATGCCGCACACCAAACCCAAAGTAAGCGCGCTCGATCGCCTCCCGGCTTTTCACCGGGTGCATGAAGAAGAGCTCCGCTTCAGGGAATTTTCCCGCCACCAGCGCCACTTCGGGGAGCGATGCCACGTCGAACGCGCGCACGCCCGCCTGCCAGACATAGTCCAGCACGCGGCTGTCCGGGTTGGTCTTCACCGCATACATCACCTCACCCGGGAAGTGGGTGGTGAACCATGCAGCCATATTCGTAATCGTGTGGGGTCGAAGCAAATGTACCGGTGTCTCGGGTTTCAGCTTCTGCACCATATGCTCAGCCGACGCAAAGACTTCCGTCTTTTTCTTGCGGGGAGCCAGGGGCCTTTGAAAGGGTAGAATGGTCGTTTTGAGTTTTACAGCACCGCCAGGGTCATTGTTCATTTCATGCAATCCGTCTCAACTGTTGTTAAACGTATTTAAGGCTCGTTGAACAGGAACGTCACGAACCTCTGTCTCAGGCTGAAGCCTTTAGCTTCAGGGAGAAAATGGATGCTCGTACTCATATAATCCACATGCGTTGTTTGCGAAGGGCTCCCTCTATATCCGAGGTTAAGGAGATAATAAAGTAAAAAGACCCCTTTTTTAAGTATTTTTTTGCCCCCAGACGTAAAAAAATCATAAACGGCTGTTTTTTGAAATAATCTTGAGCCCTCAAGGGGATGCTTGGGGGTGGACAGATGCGCTTTTTTGCCGTTAAATAGGGCTAAGTTGTTTTGCAATCACCCGTGTTAACCCCGACGGAGCCCATGTTAGAAACCGCCCTCACCTTCGATGATGTTTTACTGAAACCCCGTTATTCCGAAATTTTGCCCGCGCAGGCCGATACCCGCACCCGGCTGACCAAGTCCATCCAGCTCGGCATTCCTTTAATGTCGTCTGCTATGGATACCGTCACCGAGTCCCGCCTGGCCATCGCCATGGCGCAAGCGGGCGGCATCGGCTGCATTCACAAAAATATGACGCCGGACGAACAGGCGGCGGAAGTGCGGAAAGTCAAAAAATTCGAGTCCGGCATGGTGGTAAACCCCTTGACCATCGCCCCGGAAGCCACACTGGCTGACGCTTTGGCGCTGATGAACCGCCATTCCATCTCCGGCATTCCGGTCGTGGAAGACGGCAGCGGCAAGCTGGTGGGGATACTCACCAACCGGGACGTACGCTTCGCCTCCGACCCCAAGCAGAAGGTATTGGAGCTGATGACCAAGGAGAATTTGGTCACGGTGCGCGAGCATATCAGCCGCGACGAAGCCAAGAAAAAGCTCCACCAATACCGCATTGAAAAGCTCCTGGTGGTGGACGACGCTTACCGCTGCACCGGCCTGATCACGGTCAAGGACATCGAAAAAGCGCAAACCCACCCCAACGCCTGCAAGGATACGCTCGGGCGCCTCCGCGCCGCCGCCGCCATCGGCACCGGCCCGGAAGGCTTAAACCGGGCAGAGGCCCTCATTGCCGCAGAAGTGGACGTGCTGGTGGTAGATACCGCGCACGGGCATTCCAAGGGCGTGCTGGACGCGGTAAAAACCCTGAAAAAGAATCTCAAAGGCAATACCCAAATCATTGCCGGCAACATCGCCACCAAAGAGGCCGCCAAGGCACTGATCGACAATGGCGCGGACGGGTTAAAAGTCGGCATCGGGCCCGGCTCCATCTGCACCACCCGCATCGTCGCCGGTGTCGGCGTGCCGCAGCTTACCGCCATCATGGAAGTATCCGCCGCCGCGCATAAGGCGGGCATTCCCATCATCGCCGACGGTGGGGTGAAATTCTCCGGCGACCTGGCTAAAGCCATCGCGGCGGGCGCCGATTGCGTCATGCTCGGCTCGCTCTTCGCCGGCACGGACGAAAGCCCCGGCGAAGTCGTGCTGTTCCAGGGCCGCTCCTATAAAGCCTACCGGGGTATGGGGTCGGTCGGCGCCATGGCAAGAGGTTCGGCGGACCGGTACTTCCAGCAGGAAATCAGCGATAATTTGAAATTAGTGCCGGAAGGCGTCGAAGGCCGCGTGCCCTTCAAAGGCTCGGTCGCCGGCGTGGTGCATCAGCTGGTCGGGGGCTTGAAGGCCGCCATGGGGTACACCGGCAACGGCACCATTGAAGAAATGCAGAAAAACTGCGAATTCGTCAAAATCACCAGCGCGGGCCTGCGCGAATCGCATGCGCATGACGTCACCATCACCCAGGAAGCGCCGAATTATCGGCGGGAAGGATGACACTATCTCCTGCCGGGTGCAGGCAGCTGCTTGCTGGGAGCTGTTCGAAAAGGCAACGGCTGCGTAGCAGGCAATGTGGTTTCAGGTATCTCCACTACGGGTTCCTTCGTCTTCTCTTTGTGTTGTGCTTCCACCTTACCGCGCAATTCCTGCATGCCACCTTGCAATGCATTCAGCCATTGCGCTTTATCCTCTTCCGCAAATGCCCCGCCCGGCAGTGGCATAGGCAGCGCACGCACATCGACATCCACGATGATTTTTTCCTGATCCGGCAATCCATACTCCAGCTTAATTGTCTTTACCGCCGGATGTTCTGCAAAGGGAAATGCCACAATGCCAAGATCAGCATGCAACGGCGGGCTTTGCCCATCGTCCATTACCACCTTCATAGAGGTATAACGTGGGGTATTGCCCATTTTATGCTCGGTAAATACCAGCTTGGTTACTTCCTTGCGTAAATCACTCGCATCCAGCAACCGCACGGAAGCAATCACATCCCCTACCTGCGCCATAGTTTGCCCCAGCGCCGTATCCTTCACGTAAAACGTAGCTTCCGCACCACCTATGCCGCCAAGCTGCGCCTGTTTCGGCGGCAGCTCCTGCACAGGCACCATATTGATGATATGAACTTGCTCTCTGGGAACACCCATCTCGATGAGATATTCATTGATATCCAGAGGCTTCTCCACATGCCATCGCCCGACCACGGCGGCTACGATACCTTCAGATTGATCATAGAGTGTTTTAATTTCCCGAGCGGCGTGACGATCCATTTTTGCGGATATATCATCGCTTTCTTTTCGGTTCAGCGCACGCATCAAGCGCGCACCAAGGGAGTTCATCTCTCCCCGCACCTCCATTTGCGTGAGGAACTTATTTTCATCATCGATATCCGCAATGCGGGCCTGCTCCTTGAGCGTTCGGTTATCGACGAAAACCGTGCGGGTTTCCATTTTTTGCAATAGGCGAAATTGTTCTTTGGCCACATCGAGCAATGCATAGAAACCTGCGTCAGCCTTTCCATCCGCATCCACTTTGGCACGTATATTATCCAGCACCTTCTCAGCGGTATCCAAAGTCATCGGCAAATCAGCCGCACCGTGCTCAATGGCCGCCGCACGCGGCTTTAATCGCTTCAGCACCGCATTAATTGCCTCTTGCGTTGGATAGGAATCATGTTTGTCTAGGATAATATAAACGCCTTTTCCCTGTTGGGCTGCCATGTCTAAATAGGCGTTGAAATCTTTAATGGCCGCTCCATGGTCCGGCGGCGTTATGGTGAAAGAAGGTATGGTAACTGCACCCGGTAACGGTATTTGGGATTGCTCCCTTAAGCGCTCGAACATGGCATCAAATGCCGCCTGCGAAGGCGATTTAACACGAAGCGGATCGGGCTTTTCAGGCTCTGGCATAGACGTTTTCTCACCGTAGTTAGGGTTATTTTAACCCGAAAACCTGCTGATTTTGTGTTACATTTACAAAAAGATGCACAACATTTTGATTTATTTATATTTATAATGTAATTTTCTTTTTTTACACCTTTGAACTTGATTGTCAGCCCTATGCTCCCCGCCGCCCGCATCGCCGCCGCTATTGAGGCGCTAGACCAACTCTTCCATGCCTGGGAATCCGGCAAACGCATGGCCGCCGATCACCTATTGGAGAAGTATTTCCGCTTACGGCGCTTCATCGGCTCGAAGGACCGCGGCGCCATCGCCGAGTTGTTTTATTGGACGCTTAGGCACAAGGGCTGCCTGGAGTGGTCGTTGCAGGAAACGTCATCCTGCGAGCCCCGCAGGGGCTGCGCAGGATCTGGCGCGACGGAAGAAGATCCTGTACTGCCGCTTCGCGGCCCACAGGATGACAATTCTTATAACGCCCGCCCGCTCGTCATCGCGGCATTATACCTGCGCGGCGAGCCGGACGTACCGGCATTGTTCGGCGGCGGCACCTATGCCCCCGCCCTGCTAATGCCGGAAGAAAAAGCATTCGCCGCAAAACTTAAGGGCCAGCCCCTGCTGCACGCCGGTATGCCCGCTTACGTGCGCGGCAACGTGCCGGCATGGACATACCCCTATGTGCAACAGGCATTCGGGGAGAACACAGAGGCGGAGTTGGCCGCCATGAACGCAGAAGCGGCGGTGGATTTGCGCACCAATGCCTTAAAAATCAGCCGGGACGCCTTGCTGGAAAACCTTCGCGCCGAGGGTATGGAGGCGGAAATCATCCCGATGACCGCCCACGGTATCCGTCTGCACAAACGCGCCGCCATCTTCGCCTCGCCCTCTTTCAAGGCGGGGTATTTCGAAATGCAGGACGCCGGCTCGCAAGCCGTCGTGGAAATAACAGACGCCAAGCCCGGCCAGAAGGTCATCGATTTTTGCGCCGGGGCCGGAGGTAAAACCTTGGGGCTCGCCGCGAGCATGCAGAATAAAGGCCGCCTGCTCGCCTGGGATACCTCTGCCGCCCGCCTGGAGCAAATCCGCCCGCGGCTCAAACGTGCTGGCATAGATAATGTGCAGACGCACTTAATTACCTCCGAAACCGACGGATTCATCAAGCGCCACAAGGATAGCGCCGACCGCGTGCTGGTGGATGCCCCCTGCTCGGGCTCGGGCACCTGGCGGCGCAGCCCTGATCTTAAATGGCGCTTTACATTCAACGACTTACAGGAAGTCATCGCGGTGCAGCGCTCCCTTCTGCAGAGCGCCGCGCGCCTGGTGAAACCCGGGGGAAGGCTTATTTACGCCACCTGTTCGGTGTACTTAAGCGAAAATGAGGAACAAATCGCAAATTTCTTAACCCTTAATAACACTTTCGGGGTTGTCTCAGCCGCCAAAATATGGGATAAGACCTCCGGAGCGGGGGGAGACTTCTCCCCCTATCTTCGACTCACTCCACGCAAAGATGGAGCGGACGGTTTCTTTGTAAGCGTGCTTGAGCGCACGTCTTAAAAAAGAACTCAAAAGTTGGCGGTGCAGCTGAAACGGGCTCCTTAAACTCCCGTTTTGCGCGGCATCCTTTTGATGAAACGATAATAAAAAATCTCGGCAATATTTTTTTAATCGCCAATCAACTCGGGAGTGAAGCATGCTGTTTAAAGAGTGTATCCGGTCCTTTGCTAAAATGTCGGGCAGGTTATTTCATAAACGCAGTATTATTATTATATCCGAACACAAGACGAATCATTTTGCCATCAGCGGCCGTACCCAGCTTATAAGCACCGCATGTGCTTTTTTCTGCCTGGGCGCCGGCTCGTACTTCACCGGCAGCTACATGGCGGCACGCTCGGTACTGGCGGAGAGAGATCAGACCATTAAATCGGTCGCCACCGCCCGAGTAGAGTCCAACTTCGATTATATGGGCGCAACGCTTTCGCCGCAGAATTTCAAGCCGGTATCGCTGGCATTCACCACGCTCCCCAGCGACACCTATGTCAACGCCGCCGCCAAGGAAGAACCGGAACTGCAGGCGCGTATCGCGTTCCTGGAAACCCAGGTGCGCCAGCTGACCGATAAGAATGAGGAAATCATTCACAGGGTAAAAGAAAAAACCAACGGCAAAATCGCCGATCTGGAAAGCGTTATCCGCAAAACCGGCTTAGACCCCAAGCAGTTGCAATTGCAGCTGGAAGCCGCCGAAAAACGCAATGTCAAAGCTGAGCAGAACGTGCCGCAGGGCGGCCCCTTCGTGCCTGCTGATTTAAGCGAAAACAGCCTGCCGGAAGAATTATTCGCGCCGATTGACCGGCTAAGCACGCTTAACCGGATTATCGAGACGCTTCCGCTGGCCTCGCCCATCGACAATGCCGAAACGCACAGCCTCTTCGGCCGCCGCTTGGATCCGTTTACCGGGCGTATCGCCTATCATACCGGCCTGGACCTCTCCGGACCCGTAGGCTCCAAAGTCGCCGCCTCCAATGACGGCCGCGTGGTTTCCGCCGGCTATAACGGCGCCTACGGCAATATGATCGATGTCGATCATGGCTTCGGCATCGTCACCCGTTACGGCCATTTAAGCCAGATCAAGGTAAAGAAAGGCCAGGAAGTGCATAAAGGCCAGATCATCGGCATTCAAGGCTCCACGGGGCGCTCGACCGGCGCGCATCTGCACTACGAAGTAAGATATAATGACCGCCCGCTGAATCCGGCTAATTTCCTGAAAGCAGGCGCCTATGTTTCTCAGAACTAATAACGCCGCCGGCACGCCGGCCGATAAAAACGCTTCGAAGAAAAGTACGCCGAGCGTCATTGCTTCGGACTTCAACCTGCTTGGCAATATTATCTGCGACGGCATTGTGGATTTTGACGGCAAGATTGACGGCAATATCCGCTGCCAGTCCATCGTGGTGCGTAAAAACGGCGTGATCAACGGCGAAATCTCGGCGCAAAGCGTGCAAGTGCACGGCCGCGTGATCGGCATGATCCGCGCCGAGCATGTCTCGCTCTTTCCGTCCTGCACGGTCGAAGGTATCATCATGCACCAGACCATCTCCATCGCCGACGGCGCGGTGGTGGACGGGAAAATCAAACGCACCGAGCATCCTTCCGCCGAAGTCGACGACGGCGACAGCGGCAGTGCATCCGAGGGCGGATCGCCCCGCCTGCTGGAAGGATTCAAGCTGATTTCCGGCAGCGGGAATTCGTAAATACATGCTTCATGGGATGTAAATGCAGGCCGGAGCGGCGGGCAGAGCACAAGCACCGCCCGGGCGAATCGCTGCAGGAAGCCCGCAAGTAACGCAACATGCCGCTTTGGTCCGCAAGCAGTAGCGCGTTAGCGCGCCAGCGGCTCCGGGCCGTAGGCGTTCGAGCCCCTGGTGCCGGGCATCAGCGCCAGCAGAATCAGCAGCAGCGGCGCGCAGATGGTCAATGCCGCCAGCACAGTAAACAATGCGCCAGACCCGCCCTCGCTCAAAGACCCCAGCAGTTTCAGCGTCGGCGCCAACAGAAACAGCAACGATGCGTGCGGTGCCCGCCCGATATCGCGCAGGCGCATGGCAATGGCCGGAATAAACGCGATGATCAACGCCACATCGCTGATTTTAATCCACGGCCGCCACGGCTTTAAGTTTTCCTGCACCTCGCCCAGCAGCGCGTTCATGCGCTCTTCGAACACGGCTGGCGTAATATCTCCTTGCTTTTGCTGTATCATGAGATCCACTATCTCCTGCTGCGGCACGGTGGCGTTTTGCACCAGCAGCATCACGGTAACCGACGCGAAACTATAAAGAATAAGCGCCACCCAGAAGGCTTTTCGCCCCATGCGGCGCTCGGTCGTAAAATACTGCTTTATTCGCTCCATCGGGCTATAATAGCCCATGTCGCGCGGTCTGAATACTGAAAGATGAGCGCCAACACCCATAGTAAATACCATGAAACGGCGGCTTAAATCCCTCGCCTGGCATGGTAACGACAAGCTGATCATCGTCCCCGACAGCGGGGTATTGATGCTGCTTGCCGCCCCCATACCGGCGGATTTCTTCATTCAAGACCCGCAAAAAGCGGGTTGGCTGCCGGAGGAACGGCGCCCCAAGCATTTCTACGATATTTTACTGAACTTCCTCCCGCGCGAGAAAATCCATTTGTCCGCATTATCAAAACCGAAGAAGGCGAAGTGCTCGCCATGCAGAAAAGCCGTCTGGCCCGCTACCCTTCCGCACTGAAAGAGTGCGTTCCCGAAATCGCGTGCAAACCAATCGCTTTTCAAAAAATACAACGCCTTAGTATCTTTTATCCTATCGAACGGTCAGTTCCAGCGAGGCGCTCTATGATTCGGCGATAAGCCGGGCTTTCCCGACCCAGTTCAGCGCCGAGAGCAACCTCGATTTGCTGTACCCCAGCTTGGCAGATTTATGCTGACTTATAAATGACGCAACGTATATTGCATCGGGATTTTGTTCATACATAAATGCTATAAGCGCATCTTGTACAGGAGCACTCGATGCTGAAAAAACCGATCCTGTGCTTGTGTTAAGAAGTCAGCAGGAATTTTTCCGTTATTATTTACTGCTTCAGGCATCTTTTCCGTTTTTTTTGGTGCGGTCGAGAAGACTCGAACTTCCAAGCCTCGCGGCACAACGACCTCAACGTTGCGTGTCTACCAGTTCCACCACGACCGCACACCACTGGCACCCCTTGATAAGGGGTTTTATGCCTAGCAAACCTGGTAACTATTGGCAAGAACAATAGAAACCCGCTAAAAGAAGCGTTTTACACGCTTAGTTGGAATGCAAGCTTATGCTGCCCAATGCCGCCTATCCCGCTGAATTACCGCTCGAATGGCGCATCTCCGAGCAGCCCGTTCTCTATGAAGAAGCGCTGTCTTTCATGGAAGAGCGGGTGGCGGCGATCCACGCGCATCAGGCACCAAACCTGATTTGGCTCTTAGAGCACCCGCCGCTTTATACCGCCGGCACCAGCGCCAAAGCCGGCGATTTGTTGGAAGCGCAACGTTTCCCCGTTTATCAAGCCGGGCGCGGCGGCGAATATACCTATCACGGCCCCGGCCAGCGCGTGGCGTATGTGATGCTGGATTTAAAAGCGCTCTTCGCCCCCTCCCCGCCCGATTTGCATGCCTATATCGAGCGGCTGGAGCGCTGGATCATCGCCGCCTTAAACGAATTCGGCGTGGAAGGATTTACCCGCAAAGGCCGGGTGGGGGTATGGGTGGAAGAGAGTGCTTCGTGCCTAGTACCTAGTGCATCGTTTGAAAATGAAATATCGAAGCACGAATCTAAGATCGCCGCCATCGGCGTGCGTGTGCGCCACTGGGTATCCTTCCACGGCATCGCCATCAACGTGCACCCGGACTTATCGCATTTCCAGGGCATCGTGCCCTGCGGCATCCGCGAACACGGCGTTACGTCCTTGCACGCGCTGGGCATAAATGCATCCATGGCAGCGCTGGATGCGGCGCTACAAAGACATCACCGGGTATTATATGGATAAGAAAACCGTTATTAAAGTAATCCGTACCGCCTTTGCGCAGGTGACGCGCGGCATGATTAAGGAGCAGTGCGAGCTCTTGGTTTGGAAGTTCCGCCATGGTTGGTCGTCGGGGTCTCGACCGGTCGCGTAAACGGCTGCGCACCCATTATTTTAACCTGTTCCTCCAATAATGCCTTATCACCGCGCAATTCTTCCACTTCCTTGGTTACGCCCTCACGCATCATTTTATGGCCCAAGTAGCGCACTCCCGCAAACATTCCTATCCCCGCGATTAATCCAAGCGTCGAGGAAGTCGCCGGCAGCGCTATATCTTTTTTCTTGCGATTGAAGTCGGCCTTGTGCTCCTGCGCATACCACTTGCCGATATTGCCGTTGAGCAAATGTTCCATCCCGGCCTTATCTTCCTTGATAGACTCCAGCTTGTACTGCCACGCTTCCTGGAACGCCTTCTCCAGATTGCCGCCTTTTAAATTCTCCGGCGTCTCAAGCAGCTTGACCGATTCCGGATCGGCACTGGAGCCAAATAGACCAGCCCCGAGCATACTGGGATAACGCCATACAAGGTTGCCTATATTTTTAATGACTGCCGCCACACCGCCAAAAGGCCGGTCACGACCGTACATTTCATATTCCATATCGTTGCGCGCCTCATAGCGTCGCGACATTTCATATGCTTTTAACATGGATTCACGGCTCATCGTTTATGCTCCTCAGCTGCGTCCCAACCCGCTGCCGGTATGGCTGATAATATCCACAAAGCGCGCATTGGCCATAGCCGCATCCTGCGCCATGCCTTCTTCGGGGAATACCACGCGTGTGTCTTTAGCCTCGGCATGCGCGGCAACGCTCGCGCGCTTCCAATAGCCGCCAATATCGAAATCCATTAATTTGGCAAATCCCTCAATACGCTTCTCCGCCGCTTGTTCGCGTAACTTCCAACTGTCGTTGAACGATTTTTCTAATTCGGTTCCTTTAAATTCCGGCGGCAACTCCGGCATCGCCGGTTTAGCTTCAGGCTCGCCGTAGCCGAATACAAAGGAGCCGGGAATAATCACCAAACTTCCAAGTGCATTGCCGATGGATTTCATGGCGGGAAAAAACCGCCGACAATCGGGATACTGCGCGAGCCGATACGCGTTTCCGCGCGATAGCGCATGCCGCGATAGATGGTGTCTTGATAGGCGTTGAGGACATCTTTGGTATCGAACATGCGCAGTCCCCGCTGATTCTATGTTTATCATAGCGTAAACGGAAAACTGCGTAAAATGAAGCTTTTATGACAGGAGGGAAACATAAAACTTATAAAAATCAGTGCATTGGTTGAGCGCACTGCCAATTACGCTAGCGCGCAATCGAGAATACCGGTTTTCCTGGAACCGCACCGCAGCGCACCCGCCAGTACGTGAGGAGCGGAAGACAGGAAAACCGGTATGCGTAACAAGCGGTAGTAGTGATTGGCAGTGCGCTTTACTCAAATTCCATGATGGTTTGGTCCACCTGCACCGACTCACGCTCAGCAACCAGGATTTTTTTAATCTTCACCTCATGGTCGGCGTAGATCACGTTTTCCATCTTCATCGCTTCCAGCACGGCAAGTTCCTGGCCGGCTTTCACCACCTCGCCTTCTTTCACGCGGATACCCACAATCAACCCGGCAATCGGCGCATTCAGGCGGTTCTTCTTACCCGTGTCGCGGGTCTTGGGCATATATTCCGCGAGTTCCGCAATGCGCGGCGTGCGCACTTTCACCACCACTTCGGCGCCGCCATGGATGAGCAGGAAGCCTTCATCCAGCACGGCGCGAATTTTCACGCTGACCGGCTTGCCGTTGATACTGGCTTGAAATAAGCGCCGTCCAAGCTTCCACGACGTGCGTACCGCGATTAAATCGCGCTCATACATCACGTCATAGCCGTTGTCGCGCGTGCGCACGAACACCGCGTAATTATGCTCGCCGATATTGACCACCCAGCGTGCGCCAATCGCGCGGCTCCGGCCCGGAAGCTGGCCGCTGATCTTGGCGGCGCGCTCGGCATCGCGTAAGAATAGGCTGATCGCAGCGCCCAGAAATACGCGCGTATTCTCGCTGGTAAGCTCGGTGCCGGCAAACCCGCCGGGATATTCCTGCTCGATAAAGCGCGTCGAGATATCTCCCTGCGCGAACCGGGGATGCGTAAGGATCGCCTCCAGGAAGCTCATGTTATGCTCAATGCCGCGCACCACAAAGGCGGAGAGCGCCTGATTGATGGTTTCAATCGCTTCGTCGCGCGTCGGCGCATGGCTGCACACTTTGGCTACCATCGGATCGTAGAACATGCTGACTTCGCCGCCTTCATAGACACCGGTGTCGATCAATACATTCTGCACATTCTCCGGCTCCTGGTAGCGCGTAATGCGGCCCGAGGAAGGCAAGAACCCGCGCTTGGGGTCTTCCGCGTAGATACGCGCTTCCATCGCCCAGCCGTTATATTGAATTTGCTCTTGCGTGAAAGGAAGTTTTTCGCCCGCCGCAACCTTAATCATCCACTCCACTAAATCGATGCCGGTGATCAGCTCGGTAACTCTATGCTCCACCTGCAGGCGCGTATTCATCTCCAGAAAATAAAATTTCCGGTTTTCATCCACAATGAATTCCACCGTGCCGGCGGAGTAATATCCCACTTCCTTCGCCAGCGCCACCGCCTGCTCGCCCATGGCTTTGCGGGTAGCCTCATCCAGAAATACGCTCGGCGCTTCCTCAATCACTTTCTGGTGGCGGCGCTGAATGCTGCATTCGCGCTCGCCGAGCCACACCACATTGCCGGATTTATCGCCCAGCACCTGAATTTCAATATGACGCGGATTTTCGAAATACCGCTCGATGAACACGCGTGAATCGTTGAAGCTCGAACCTGCCTCAGACGACGCGTAGCGAATGCCATCGAGTAATTCCTTTTCATTGCGCGCCACGCGCATGCCCTTGCCGCCGCCGCCCGCCGCCGCCTTGATCATCAGCGGATAGCCGATTTCATCGGCGATTTTTTTGGCTTCCTTATCGGATTTCACTACGTCCAGCGTGCCCGGCACCGTGTTGACGCCTGCTTTGATGGCGATTTTCTTCGACTCGATCTTATCGCCCATCAACCGCACGGCATCGGCGCTCGGGCCGATCAGCGCAATGCCTTCGCGCTTTAAGCGCAGCGCGAACTCAGGATTCTCGGAGAGAAAGCCATAACCGGGGTGCACCGCTTCCGCCCCCGTCTGGTCGATGGCGTTCATGATATTGTCGATATTCAAATAGCTCTGCACCGATGGGCTTGGGCCGACATACACCGCCTCGTCCGCCTCGCGCACATGCAGGGCGGACGTGTCCGCCTCGGAATAAATGGCAACCGTTTTAATGCCCATTTTGCGGGCGGTTTTCATGATACGCACCGCAATTTCGCCGCGGTTGGCTATAAGAATTTTTTCAAACATAGGATTCTCTACTGGCCCTTTGCATTTATTTCTGCGGTGCACTGCGCATCGCTTTTTCCGCACCGGCAGCGCGTTGCAACCAGTGTTAAAATAATTAAGAACACCGCCATCACGTTAAACCAGGCATCCTGGAAAAACCGGCACGACGTATAGCCTTCGTTCCAGCCGGTTTTATAATTATCATGATTGATTTTCGGATCTTCCTTGATGAACGGCTGCGCGGCCAGCAATGCGCGCATCGGCGCCATGGCGCTGATGCCGCTTTGGCAGCCCTGCTCCCACCCTGCGCTATAAAGCGCTTCGTTATTAGCGGGTTTTTTTGTCAGCACCACCGCGGGAATGCCCGACGTCCACAAGCCGATAAAAACCACCAATGCGCATGTTACAAAGCATTTAAACTTTTTGCAGCTTTTCGTCATAAATTTCCCGATCTTAAAGAGGAAGGTTATCGTGCTTCTTCCACGGATTCTCGATCTTCTTATCCCGCAGAATCGCCAATGAACGGCAGATGCGCCAGCGCGTATTTTGCGGACGTATCACATCGTCGATATACCCGCGTGACGCGGCAACGAACGGAGAGGCGAATTTCGCGCGGTAATCGTCGATCAGCTTTTGCTCCTCTTCCTCGTTGGCGAATTTGCCGCGGAAAATAATCTCCACCGCGCCGCGCGGACCCATCACGGCGATTTCCGCCGACGGCCAGGCGTAGTTCACGTCACCGCGTAAATGCTTGGAGCTCATCACATCATACGCGCCGCCGTATGCTTTGCGGGTGATAATGGTGATTTTAGGCACCGTCGCTTCGGCAAAGGCGAACAGCAGTTTCGCGCCGTGCTTGATCACGCCGTTATGCTCCTGCGCCGTGCCGGGCAGGAAGCCGGGCACGTCCACGAAGGTGACGATCGGAATATTAAATGCATCGCAGAAGCGTACGAAACGCGCGGCCTTGCGGGCGGAGTCGATATCCAGGCAGCCCGCCAATTGCATCGGCTGATTGGCAACGAACCCAACCGTATAACCTTCCATGCGCCCGAAACCGATGATGATATTCTTGGCGTAATCGGGCTGCACTTCGAAGAAATCTCCCTCGTCCACCACACGGTCGATGAGTTCCTTCATGTTATACGCCTTGTTGTTATTCTCCGGCACCAGTGTATTGAGTGACATTTCCACGCGGTCCGCCGGGTCCGGCGTCGGGCGGTAGGGAAGCTTGTCGCGGTTGGAAAGCGGCAGGAAATTGAACAAGCGGCGTATCTGCAAGAGTGTCTCGATATCGTTATCGTACGCCAGATCGGCCACACCGGTTTTATGGGTATGGATATCGGCGCCACCCAAATCTTCTTGTGTCACTATTTCGTGAGTCACGGTTTTCACCACTTCCGGGCCGGTCACGAACATATAAGAGCTGCCGCGCACCATGGCGATGAAATCGGTCAGTGCTGGTGAATAGACCGCCCCGCCCGCGCACGGCCCCATGATTACCGAGATTTGCGGAATCACGCCGGAGGCTAGCACGTTACGCTGAAAAATTTCCGCGAATCCAGCCAAAGAGTCCACCCCTTCCTGAATGCGCGCACCGCCCGAATCCAGCACGCCGATCACGGGCGCGCCGACTTTCATCGCCATATCGAGGATTTTGCAAATCTTATTGGCGTTGGTCTCGGAGAGCGATCCGCCGAGCACGGTAAAATCCTGGCTGTAGACGAACACGATGCGTCCGTTGATGGTGCCGTGGCCGGTTACCACCCCGTCGCCCGGCACATGATTTTCCGTCATGCCGAAATGATTGCAGCGGTGCTCCACGAACATGTCGTATTCTTCGAACGAATCCGGGTCGAGCAGCACTTCCAGGCGTTCGCGCGCGGTAAGCTTGCCTTTGCCGTGCTGGCCCTCGATGCGGTTCTGTCCGCCGCCTTGGCGGGCGCGGTCGCGTTTTTGCTCTAATTCGGAGATAATGGTGTGGCGTTGCATGGGAATCCCGTTTTTTACGTCATCCTGAGCAACGCGAAAGTTCTAGCTTTGCTTGGAGATCCTTCGTCGCATACGCTTCTCAGGATGACAATGGTAAAGTCCCTCTCTAGCAAAGTTGCCGGGTTTAACCAAGCAGGAATTTACGTTTGTCTCACTAAGCGTAAAAATTCCGCCGCCGCATTCGCCTCTTGCTTCAACGCTTCCGCGCGCGCCTCGGCAATCGCATCCACGCCCCAGCGCTCGGCTTGGAAATCATCGTCCACGCGCGAAAGGCTAAATGCCTTTTCCGCTTCCATGCCTTCTCCATACACCATCAAGGCCAGCAACAAGGAACCAAAGGTCTGCGTGAGTGAGCTGACGCCTGCTAATTCCATATCGCTCATGGCGGCAAGCGCCGCCCGAAAGCGCGTGAGCGCCAATTCCGGCTGCTCCACCGGCGTAAGACCGCCAGTGACCTGCATGCTGCATTCATAGCGGTGCCGGGTCCAAGCGATGACCGGGTCCCACGCTTCGTCCTGCCGCGCGCGCAGTGGCCCCTCTTCCGCACGGTAACACATTAAATCTGTCTCCGCATAGGCCAGCAGCGCCGTAATAAGATTATCGCGCTCTTTGGCTACCATATCAATCGCGGTATAGGCCAAGGCGGTCAGCGGCTTAGCCTGCGGCGTATATTTTTTACCGTCCTCCCACTCGCGTGCCATGGCTTCCGCCAACGCGCGCGTCGGCAGTACTACAGGCTGCTTTTTGGGCGTGAGCATGGGTTTTCCATCCCGCTCTAGGATGAAACCGCTTTGGTATGGAATCAACGCGTTAAACATAACGCTGCTTACCTCGTTATTTCACCGCTAGCATCGCTCACTCGGTTTCCGGGCTGAGGCACGCGGAATCCTCCTACCTGCATAGAGCTCTGCAATTGCGTAAGCAATGTTTCCACACGCTGCCGGACATACGGCATCTGCTCGCCCGTGACGAATAGGGTGGTTACGGTGTCGATGGCGGTTGATCGCCTGTCGCTTGATGGCTGAAGAGCACCTGAACCCGGAGCCGCGAGCGATGAACGAGCGGATATCGCTCCCTGTCCATCGTTGCCGGCAGCGTGCAGTTGATGATTTTCGTCTACGTAAGAAGCAGCCATTACTTCCTGACGAATGAGTGCATGTCCCTTTTCCGCCCCCTCTTTCACATATTTCAGCGTATCCTTCATGCCGTTACTTAAATTTGCCGCCAGCCCATGTCCGAAATCGCCGGATAAACCGGTTCCCGGCAGCGCTGCTACCTGGCTATGCACGGCGATGACATACGCTCCGCCGTGGGGGTGACCCTGCGGCTCAAACGTAACGTCGACTCCCACATGGCCAGCCACGCCTTCCACGATCTTAAAGGGTTCAAGGCTGGAAGCCACCTTGGAGCCCTTTCCAGCACATTGGGATCCTAAGCTTAGAATTCCACGTGGACAAGTTGT
>JADMIO011429252.1_pt1 | contig 56704 bp, 37 predicted proteins | sample 8958161 | NCBI WGS metagenome assembly JADMIO01 (sample SAMN16585339, study PRJNA669376) | soil metagenome | isolation source: Crop rotation soil | place: USA: Cullars Rotation, Alabama | collected 2011
TTGCGGCGTGGGTGTTTTTGGCACCGCCTGCTCCGCTGGTGCAGGTGTTGCCGCAGCGACCAGTTCGAATGTAGCGGGGCCGATGAAGCGCGCTGGGCTTCCGTTGGGCCTAGGATAGTTTCCCGTGCCCTTGCCGGCGAATGCGCCAGGCTTCACTCGTTCAAGCCAAAGTTTTGTCGGACCATTCGTTGCCTCGAAGGTTAACTCGAGCGACTCGCCGTTGCGGACCAGCAGAACTTGCTCAGCCGACAATCCGGTGGCTCGCCCCATGAACCGGCCACCGCCGGCGTCCTCCGAGATTTCAACTTCACCACGCAGAACCACACTTCCCGTCCCAAAGCCGACCTCTTTCATCTTGAGCGTGGCTTGCAGCGCGTAGATCTGCCCCACCGTGATCGCGCCATTGGACGACACGCCGCCCGCTGGAGGGTTCACGGCAGCGGGCGCCGGAGAAACGATCTCCGGCGTCATGGGGGCCGGTTGTGCTGCCGCGCCGGCCGGTGATTGCGTCGCAGCAGCGACAGGCGTCAAGGCCGGCGAAGGTGCGGGCTGCTGCTCCGGCTGCAGCGACGCTTTGAGCACCTGCGCTTTGGGCGCGAAGTAGCCGTTGGGGTATTGCGCGATGAAGGCATCGGCCGCTTCCAGCTTCGGTGCGGCGCTGAGCTCGCGCCAGGCCTTGAACTCGTTCTCGTCGACCTTCTGCAGTAGCTTTGCACTCACGAAAGCGGCCTGGCCCTCGCGGTCCACACGCAGCCAGTCACCGTCCTTGAGTTTGCCGGTGACGGTGACGGCATCATCAGCGCTGAGCCGGCCCAGCGCCTTCGCCGAAGCATTCGGCTCGGCGCGGACGTTCGCCGCCTGCACCGCGACATAGGTGCCTGTGAGCGGCTCGATCTCGGGTGCGGCAGGAGCCGGCGGCGGTGGTGCGAGCTTGAGCGCTATTTGTGCGACCCGGTCTTTGAAATAGCCGCTGGGATGTTTCTGCAGATAGGCCTGCGCGCTCTCATAGGTCGGCGTGGTTTGCAGCGCCTGCCAGTCGGTCATCTCGCCGGCGTCAATCGGCGCCAACTGGCTTGCGCTCACATAACCGGCCTCTGTCCCCTGCTGGACTCGCAGCCAGTCCTTGCCCTTGACCTTGCCAGTCACAGCAATGCCCGCGTCCGGCGCGAGCTTGCCGAGCAACTTCGCCGTTGCGTTCGGCTCGGCCCGAACATTGGCGGTCTGCTTCACCACATAGGTCGCATCCAGACTCTCGACTTCGATCGGCGGCGGCGTCAGTTGCGCAACGATCGCCGCAACCCGATCCTTGAACGGGCTGTCGGGGAATTGCGCCTGGAACTCTTTCGCCGTCGCCAAGGCCGGCGTCTTCTTGAGGGCGGCCCAGGCCGCGATCTCGCCGTCTTCGGTCGCCGCAAGATCGCTCAAAGGTACATAGCCCGCCGTGTCACCCTCGCCGGTCCTGACCCAGTCTCCGTCCTTGACGCGGCCGGTCACTTCGACAGCGTCATCGATCCGCAACTTCTTGCGAACCTTCGCCGCTTCCTCCGGCGCCGAACGGATTGCGCTCGCCCGGATCGCAACGTAGGTGCCGCTGAACGCTTCGATCTCCGGACCAGCAGGCTTGGGTGGCGCGGCCGCTGCCGTCAGCTGCGCCTGCTTCTCAACCTCGGCAGCTTTGAGTTGCTCGAGCTTCGCCTTGGCCAGTTCAGAGAAGGTGCCGTCCGGGAAACGGCGCAGATAGCTCTCGTAGAAGGTCGGATTCTCGCTGCCCTGGATCGAGTTCCAGTAGCTGAGGTCGAGCGCCTTTGGATCGACTTGCGCAATCGGCGCCGGTTCGGGTGCAGGCGCCGGCGTTGGCGGAGGCGGCGCCGCGGCCACCAGATAAACCGGCTCGCCGCCCATCGAACCGTAGACGAACGGCTCCTGTTTCCTGTTGGTCGCTGCGAGCACGTCGTCTCGGACCTTGCGGAACAAGAACGAGATCTCTACACCGGGATCAGGCAAACGCTTCAGCAACGCCGCCGCGAACGGACTGTGCTGGCCGTCGCCGTCATCGGCAGTGGTGCCGTCCTTCGCCGCAAAAGCCACCAGCGTGTTGGTCGTCGGCTCTACGCGCACGAAGCCGCGTCCGACACTGCGCGTGTCGTTGGATTTCTCCATCTGCGCTGCGAACGGGTTGTTGCGGCAGGCGTCCAGCATCACCAACCGCAACTGAGTCGCTCCGGAAACGGCTTTCATGACGAGCTCGAGCGGAACGAGCTCATAGTCGATGTCGTCATCGCTCTTCAGCGTGGCGTCGACCGGAATGAGATAATTCTCGCCAGCCGCCTCCATGCCGTGACCGGCATAGTAGACCGCGGCAACATCGGCGCCGCGCGCCTTGCTGGTAAATCGACGCAGAGCTTGCTCCAGTCCGGACCGACCCTGGTCCAGCACCAATGTGGTGTCGAAGCCGAGTCCTTTCAGAGTCTCGGCGATCGCGCGGGCATCACGCCCCGGGTTTTCCAGCGGATTGACATTGTCATAGGTCGAGTTGCCAATGATCAGGGCCACGCGGGTATCCGCCCAGGCCGGCATAACGCCGGCCAGGAGAAGGGCTACAATGATCCCGATGGCCGTCAGGCGCGGCACCAATCCCCCAAGAAAAACTCAGACCTTAATTTGCGCCAGATACCCATCTCAGCGCAGCTACCACGGTAATCTGCGAATCTGGCTACGTTTGCGATTCTCCCGCGGCCATCGCCTTTGTAAACACCAACCTCTACCGCAGGCCGTGCAGCGTGTGCTCGTCGGAGAGGCAACCGAACGCATGCAAAGAATCACGCTTCTGCCGACCCCTTCAATCACCGCCAGAGTAAACCATTGTTACGGGGCCTCTGACCTGCCTGCGGCACGATTGCCCTATCCGCATGTTGCCGTTTCCATCTCCGGAATACACACCGGCCTCATTTCGATTCATGCCGAGGTTCAGGATGACACGATCCGTCTCGGTGTGCAGGCTGACCGCGTCGCCGCTTTGCTCGATCTCAAACTCGCCCGGGGCCTCTCCTTTGACGAATCCCGTGTAGGTACCCACAAGGTTGCCGCTACCTGCATCTCCAGTGATGGCAAGCTTCCCTTCCAATGAGATTAGCGCAGGCCCTTCACCGCAGTCATTCGGTCCCCGAAGGATTGTCTTCAATTGGTAGGTGTCCCCGATCTTGATCTCACGGTGTTCCGGGCTCGCCTGTGGCAACGGCGTGACGGCGGCCGATTGCGTTGCGGGTGCCGGCGTTTCAATCTTGGGAGGCACCGGCTCGGCCGGTGCCGGGGTCCCAGCAGCGATGATGGGCGCTGGGGCAGGTGTGGGCTCCGCCGGCTCCGGCTCTTGCTCCGGCTGCAGCGATGCCTGCAGCACCTGTGCCTTCGGCGTGAAATAGCCGTTGGGATACTGCTTGATGAAGGCATCCGCCGCCTCCAACTTCGGGGCGGAGGAGAGCTGGCGCCAGGCCTTAAGCTCATTCTCGTCGACCTTCTGCAGCAACTTGGCGCTCACGAAGGCGACTTCTCCCTCGCGGTCCACACGAAGCCAGTCGCCATCCTTCAGCTTGCCGGTGACCGTAACCGCATCGTCAGCATCGAGCCGGCCCAGCGCCTTCGCCGACGCGTGGGGCTCGGCGCGCACGTTCGCCGATTGCACCGCGACGTAGATGCCTGCGAGCGGCTCGATCTCGGGCGCTGCCGGCGCAGGCGGGGGCGGCGCCAGCTTGTTGGCCAGCGCGCTGACGCGATCCTTGAAATAGCCGCCGGGATGCTTCTGCAGGTAGGCCTGCGCACTCTCATATGTCGGCGTGGTTTGCAGCGTCTGCCAGTCGGTCATCTCGCCGGCGTCGATCGGCGCCAGTTGGCTTGCGCTCACATAGCCCGTCTCCGCGTCCTGCTGGATCCGCAGCCAGTCCTTGCCCTTGACCTTGCCGGTCACCGCAACGCCCGCGTCCGGCGCGAGCTTGCCCAGAAGCTTCGCCGTTGCGTTGGGCTCGGCCCGAACATTGGCGGTCTGCTTCACCACATAGGTCGCATCCAGACTCTCAACTTCGATCGGCGGCGGCGTCAGTTCCTGCACGATCGCCGCGACCCGATCCCTGAACGGACTGTCGGGGAACCGCGCCTGGAACTCCTTCGCCGTTTCCAAGCTCGGCGTCTTCTTGAGAGTGCTCCAGGCCACGATCTCGCCGTCCTCAGTCGCCGCGAGGTCGCTTGACGGAACGTAGCCGGCCTCCTCTCCCGCACCGGTCCGCAGCCAATCGGTATCCTTGACATGCCCGGTGACCGTGACAGCGTCGTCGATCCGCAGCTTCTTCCTGATCTTCGCAGCATTTTCCGGCGCCGACCGGATCGCCGTCGCCCGCGTCGCGACATAGTTGCCGGTGAGCGGTTCGATCTCCGGGCCGGTCGGTACAGGCGGCGCTGCGAGGGCCGCGACCTGCGCTTCCTTCTGTGCCTTCAGCTGTTGCAGCTTCGCTTTTGCCACCTCCGAGAAAGTGCCGTCGGGGAAGCGCTTGAGATAATCCTCGTAGAGCCCCGCATTTTCGCTGCCCTGGATCGAGTTCCAATAGCTGAGGTCGAGCGCCTTCGGATCGACCTGCGCGATCGGTGCCGGTTCGGGTGCAGGAGCAGGAGGTGGCGGCGGCGCCGCGGATACCAGGTAAACCGGCTGCCCGCCCATGGAACCGTAGACGAAGGGCTCCTGCCTACCGCCGGTCGCCGCCAGCACGTCGTCGCGCACATTGCGGAACAGGAAGGTGATCTCCACACCGGGATCGGGGAGTCGTTTCAGCAGCGCCGCCGCGAACGGGCTGTGATCGCCGCCGCCGTCGTCGGCGGTGGTGCCGTCCTTGGCTGCATAGGCCACCAGCGTATTGTTGCTCGGCTCGACACGCGCGAAGCCGCGGCCGACGCCGCGCGTCCCGTCTGCCTTCGCCATCTGCGCAGAGAAGGGATTGTTGCGACAGGCATCCAGCATCACCAGACGCAGCTGCTTCGCACCGGAGACTGCCTTCAGCACCAGATCGAGCGGCACCAGTTCGTAGTCGATATCGTCATCGTTCTTCAGAGTCGCATCGACCGGGATCAGGTAATTCTCGCCACCCGCCTCCATCCCGTGTCCGGCATAGTAAACGGCGGCGATGTCGGCGCCCTTCGCCTCGGCATTGAAGCGACGCAAGGCCTGTTTCAGCGCACTGCTATCCTGGTCAAGCACCAGCGTGGTCTCGAAGCCGAGCCCTTTCAGGGCCTCGGCGATCGCACGGGCATCACGGCCCGGATTCGCCAGCGGGGAGACATTGTCGTAAGCGGCATTGCCGATGACCAGAGCCATGCGGGTATCAGCCTGCGCCGGCATGATGCCGGCCAGGAGAAGGGCCACAATGATCCCGATGGCCGTCAGACGCGGCACCAGTTCCCCCGCCGGAAGGTCTCCACAACCCTTGGATAATCTGGACTGGCAGCCCGAGCCTGTCCAGGCCTCCAAGGCGATTGGGGCCTATCTCTCCAAGAGAAACTGCGTCCGATTGTGACCGAGGCGCCGTCCGGGTGAACTACTCGATACTAAGGCTTACTTCTCCGCCATAGCGTGCGCGCTCACCGGATTTCAGGGAAAGGACGACGTCCCCCGTGCCTTCGAACTTGCCGGATCCGACGGCCCTCACCCGAACATTGCCGGCTCCCGCCGCCGTCGAGAAAGTGATCTGCAGTTCGTCGCCACTCTGAGTGAGGATCAGCTTGCCGCTGACTTGCAGGCCCTCGCTTCCGCCAGTCGCGACAAAACGGCCCGAACCATCTACGTCTCTGATCACAATCCGTTCCTTGATCATCTTTTGCCGCGCGCCCACGAACGAGACTGCTTGAGGCGTATTGGTCCTAAGCGACGCTTCCAGGATATAGGCTTGCCCAACCCTCAGAGCATTTTCGGAGGCAGGCGAAGCCGTGGACGCAGCGGGCTGAACCGCCGTCGGCTTGGATGCCGGCGGCGTCTCCGGCGTATTGGAGATAGACGGCTGCGACGACGCTGTTGATCCTCCGGTCTGCGCCAAGGTCACGCGACCGGAATGGGATGAGACAACGCCGGTGCCGTAGTATTTTCCAGGCCGGGTCTTCTTCAATGTAAGGCGCAACCCGCCTCCGCCATTGCTGCTCTGTCCCTCAATGCTCAGCGCATCGCCATCCTCGGTGATGGTCATCTGCAGGTGGTTGGTCTCGCTCGCCCCCCAAACCTGGGTGACGATGTCCCCTTCGGCGGCAAACGCACCTTGTCCGTCCTGACTGCGGACGCTCAGGGATCCCTTCGCGGTGAAGCCGGCGGAGAAGGAACCTTGCAGCGCGTAGGTCTGTCCAACCTGGACTCCGCCCTGCTTCGTGGGCGGTGCGGGAGCAATGGATTGCGGCGCGGGTACCGGCGGAGTGGCGGGAACTTGCGGCGGTTGCGCCGGAGCTGCCGCGACCTCGGTGCCGCTTCCAGGCGGAGCAGGCGATGGCGCCGCGACAGCAGCGGTCTCCTGGGGCGCCGGGGCGGGCGGATGCAGCGAATCCCGCAAGGCGATCGCCTTGTCCTTGAAATAGCCGTTCGGATAAGTCGAGAGAAAGGCTTCGGCCGCTTGCAGAGTTGGCGCGGGCTTCAAGGCCCCCCAGGCCGCAATCTCCGCTGCTTCGGCCGGCGCCATGAGTCCGGCGCTCACATAGCCTGTGTTCTCGCCGAACTTGACCCGCAGCCAATCCTTTCCCTTCACCCGGCCGATTCCCGCAACCGCGTCATCCTCCGCCAGCCGGGCGATGATGTCGGATTGCGTATTCGGCTGTGCACGCAGATTGACGCTCTGCCGGGCGACGAAAGCGGCGTCGAGCGGCTCGATCTCCGGTTCCGGCGGCGGTGTCAGTTGCGCAACCAGTGCGGCGGCGCGGTCCTTGAAATAGCCGTTGGGGTGCTTCTGCAGGAAGGACTGCGCGGCTTCCAGCTTCGGCGCGGATCCGAGCTGCTTCCAGTCGGCCACCTCCGCCGCGTCGACCGGTACCACCTGTGTGGATCGCAGGTAGCCGGTCAGGTCGTCGCGCTGGACCCGCAGCCAGTCCGTGCCCTTCACCCGTCCGGTGACGGTGACAGCGTCATCCGCGGCGAGCTTGCCGATCGATTTCGCCGCGGTGTCAGGCTTTGCCCGAATGCTCACCCCTTGCTTTGCCACGAAGGTCGCATCGAGGTCCTCGATTTCCGGCCCTTCCGGCACTGCAGGCGCGGGCGGCGGCGTCAGCGCGGCGGTCTGCGTCGGCGCCGGCTCCTTCTGCTCCGCCTTGGCGCGCGCCAGCCGCGCCTCGGCCAGCGATGGTACGGTCGCCGACGACGGCGCCGGAGACCATTCGCCGTTTGCAACGGCACTGCTGGAACATATCGGCGAGCCCGGACTCGCCGTGAATTTCGTGTTCGGCAAGATCCGCGACGAGGTCCTGGCCGCGACCAGCGGCCGGCAGGAGCCGTTTGTCTATGGCTCTCTCGGCGGCGAGCCGATCTACCTAGTCCCGCCCACTCCTGTTCCCGCTCCGGCGCCTGCTCCGCCCCCGGCCGCCGCCGCGAGCCCGTCGCTCGAAGCCGTGTTCTGGCAATCGATCAGCAACAGCAAGGACCCGGATGACTACGAGGCTTACCTCAAGCAGTTCCCGAAAGGGACATTTGCCGCTTTGGCGCAGGCGCGGCTGGCGCGGCTGAAATCGGAAACGGCGATGCTGACACCGACGCCACCAAAACCGACAGCACCCGAGATCGAAGATCTCGACGCAACCTATCTCGCGAAGCAGACTGCCGTAGTCCGCAGCGGGCCTGATCCGACGACGAAACCGATCGCGAACTTCCTCGCCGATGACGCCGTATCAGTCACTGGACGCGTCAAAGGCAAAGACTGGTTTCGCGTTCAGGTCGGAGACCAGGTCGGCTATATCCACGGATCACTGGTGACGCCGGGCGATGCGGCGGAAATCGCCGACTGGAAGGCGCTGCAGGCCGCCGCGACCTTCGAGAATGCCCAGGCGTTCTTGAAGAAGCATCCCGACGGCGCGTTCAAGGACCGCGCCGCGGCCATGGTCGTGCAACTCACGCCACCGCCGCCTGCGCCCGAAGTCACCGCGCCGGAAGTCGAGGACATGGCAGCGACCTATGTCGCGACCGCGACGGTGAACATCCGCGCCGCACCCGACACCGGCGCCAAGATCCTCGGGAAAATTTCGGCCGAGGAATTGGTCTTGGCGAGCGGAAAGGTCAAAGGCGGCGATTGGCTGCGGATAAAGCGCGGCGATGTGGTCGGATATGTGGCGGCGTCTCTGCTGGCGCCGGTGGAAGAAAGCGAGATCAACGACTGGAAGGCCCTGCAGGATAACGCCTCGCTGGAATCGTTGCGGGCCTTCGTTGCCAAGCATCCCAACGGCCATTTCAAGCCCGGCGCAGAAGCCAAGATCGCGGCACTGTCGGCGGCGCTAACTAAGCCCGCGGCGCCTGTGCCGGCCGCCCAGGCTCCAGCCACTCCCACGCCGCCCGCACCGGCATCGATGGCACCGTCGGCGCCGGAAAGTGCTGTCGCCGCCGGTGAAAGCTTCCGGGACTGCGGCCATTGCCCTGAAATGGTCGTCATTCCTGCCGGCAGCTTCGCAATGGGGTCGGCCTCGGGAGAAACCGGGCGCGATGCGGATGAGGGACCGCAACATGAGGTCGTATTCGCGCGGAAGCTGGCCGTCGCCGCGTCCGAGGTGAGCGTCGAGGAATTCAACGCCTACGCGGCTTCGCGCGGCAGCAAGGCCGGTGGCGACTGCGGCCCACCAGCGCCGGTCCTGTCGATGCAGCCCGGCCGCAATCCGGTCAGCTGCATCAGTTACGACGAGGCCCAGGGCTATGTCGCCTGGCTGGCGCGACAGACCGGAAAGCCCTATCGGCTGCCGACCGAGGCGGAATGGGAATATGCGGCGCGCGGCGGCTCCGCCGCCGCCTATCCCTCGGGCGCGGATTCCAGCGGTATTTGCGCGGAGGCCAACGCGGCCGGCTGCGGCGGCAAAGACGGCGTCGCGGCGACCGGCTCTCTGAAGGCGAACGGATTTGGCCTCCACGACATGATCGGCAACGTCTGGGAATGGGTGCAGGATTGCTATGCCGAGAGCTATGACGGCGCCTCTCCGCGAGGCGACGCGGCCACCGGAAGCTGCACGTATCGTGTGGTGCGCGGCGGTTCGTGGCACGAACAAGCCATCGAACTCAGGACGGCCAACCGTGGGCGCTCGGCTTCAGGTCGCTATCCCGGCATCGGATTCCGGGTCGTGCTCTCCATGTGAGCGGGCGCTTGCGGCTTCGGCGAGGCCGCTTGTTCGGCGATGGTCCAGACCTCGATCGCCCCCTCCCGCCCCTTGACCTTGGTGTGGCCGAGCCGAACGAGGCCCGATCCTTCGCCGGCGCCGAGTGCCGTCGCCTGCGAGACCAGCATGGTGGTGCCGAACTCCTTGTTGGCGGCCTCGATGCGCTGCGCGACGTTCACCGTGTCGCCGATCGCGGTGTAGTCGAAGCGACGATGGGTGCCGATGTTGCCGACCAGCGCCGCGCCGCTGTTGAGGCCGATGCGCATCGCGAAGCCGCCCGCCGCGGCTCCGTCCGCCTGCGTCGCCTTCGTCACACGTTGTGCGGCGCGGACCGCCCGCGCTGCGTGATCCGGCTGGTTGCCGGGCGCACCGAAGATGGCGAGGACGGCGTCGCCGATGAACTTGTCGATGATGCCGCCTTCGGCCTCGATCGCTGCCGCGACCAGGGCAAAATGCGCGTTGAGCCGCGCCACGAGATCCTGCGGCGGCAAGGTCTCGGCGATCGTGCTGAAATTCGCGATGTCGGAGAACCAGACGGTGATCTCGCGAATCTCGCCGCCGAGCTCGGGTGGCCGCGGCCCCGAGAGCAGATCCCTGGCAATCGCGGGGTCGAGGTAGCGCGAGAGCGCCAGCACCGAGCGCTTGCGCTCGCGGTCGATCACCAGATTCACATAGACCAGCATGATCACATAGCCGAGGCCGATCGCCGCCAGTCCGCCGATCCACGGCAGTACCCGATCCTGATAAGCGGCGGCGACCGCGGCAACGGTCCAGAGCGCGCCGATGCACAAAGCCGCCGCACTGCCCTGGCGTGCGCCGAAGCGCGCCGCCGTCGCAGCACCGAGACCCGCCAGCACCAGAAGGCACACGACCGAAGCTGGCCAGGTCCAGCCACGCAGGATCTCGCCGCGCAGCAGGTCGTTGATCGTCTGGGCGTGGATGATGACGCCGGGGACCGTGGTGCGCGCCGCCGTGACCGGGGCTTGGTCGCCGGGCGCGCAAGGGAGCGCGGCGCGGCCGAGATTGGTATCGGCGAACATGCGACCGGAGATAACTTTGCGATCCTCGATGTCGATGGTCGAGCCGATCAGCACGACACGGCCGCCAAAGGCCTGCTGCAACGCGGCGGCATTTTCCGCCGCCGCGCAATCGAGCACGTCGCTCAGGGAGTAGATCGGCGCCGGCGCGCGGTCGGCGAAGTTGAGCAGCAGCGTCGCATCGGAAGCATAGACGGCGGCATCCGCGCGGCGTGCCAGTTCGAGCCCCAGGCTCGGCACGGGATCGCCGCCGCCGGCCGCCGGGAGCAATAGCGGTACCTTGCGGATGATGCCGTCGCGGTCAGCGATCACATTGACTGGGCGCACGTTCCTTGCTCCGCCCGCTGCGAGCACGAAGAGCGGATGCGGACGGAACGACCGGCCGGCGACGCCGGCTTCGGCGAGCACCAGCTTCCCGTCACCGGCAATCCCGCGCAAAGCGGAGATGAAATCGCGATCGCGCCCGGGCACCAGCGCCTCGGCGGTGGCGCCGAGCACGATGTCGAAACCGATGCCTTTGGGTTTCGCGCCGCGGACTGCCTCGAGCGCGATCCCCAGTTGCGGTCCCCAGAAGGCAAAGGGGATGTCCTTGAGATCGGGCCGGGCCAGGGTCCGGTCGTCGACGGCAATGATGGCCGTGGGACTTTCGCCCAGGACATGGCGGTCGCCCGCGACGGAGTGGCGAAGCGCCAGCAGGGTGTCGAGCGACGGGCCGGCAAACCAGAAGCTTGCAAGCGACGCGATGAGGGTGGCGATCAGGATGGCCAGCGCGAAGGGCAGCAACCAGCGACGCAGATTCATTGCATCACGACGATCCGTTCAAATGTCGACGCGCCGCCGGGCGGCGGATCGCCGATCACCGCAAAAGTCACCGTCCGCCCCTCCGCCTCCACCTTGTATTTGCCGCCGAGCGCCAGCGCCTGCTGGACCCGCATCAGGTCGAGCACCGGCCCTTGGGCTTCCAGGGAGATCGGCTTGGTCTTGGCATCGATGCGCGCGATGACGAAATGCACACGGGCGTCCGCAGCGATGCCCGGCAGCAGCAGGATCGGCTGGGTCGACTTGACGAGCGGCGGCGCGAATGGATCGCGCGAGAAGGCGCCACCGGATTCCGAGTCCGCCCCGGTCTGGATCGTCGGCCCGCCGGCCAGGCATTCGGCGGCGGTACGCTCGACCTTGCCGCCCGTAACCTCGCTTTGCTCCGCCCCCACGGTGAAGCGGCCGCCTTCGATCGTCTCCATCACGCAGGAGGAGAGATAGGCCAGGGTCACCCTCCCCTCGGATCCGAGATCGAATGTCTGGCCCGGCGACACCAGGCTGTCGCGAGAGAGCACCGGCTCGGCGCCGGCCGCTTCCATCACCAGCGCCGCCAGCTCCGCCGCCGAGGCCGGCAGGCTCCAGGCCGTCACCGCGGCAAGGAAAGCGGCCTTCACCGACCAGGCTGTCTTGGCAACCCTACGAGAGAACATGAGCCGCTCCCCGCTCCGTCGATCTCCGCCACAAATTGACCTGATGTTCATGTATTCAAGGTGTCCAAGTCGATTGGAGGGTGGCTGCCCCATCGTCAACCGCACCGGGCTCCTGAAGCGCATTGCCGGCATGGCGGCGTCTATCGCGAACATTGCCGAACCGCTGCCGGCGCAAAGCCGAGGATGGCCGCCGCCAATCCAACAACCAGCAGGACTGCAAGATGTCTAACGAGAGAGCCGATCACTCGTGCCATCGCGGTCAAAGGCCTTTCGGATTTCCAGCGAGCAGCGCGCTGATCTCAACCGCACGACAAACCGGAACAGTGTCGGCGTAGGAGAGGATGTCCTGGTAGCAAACGCGCTCACCATCCACCCACCACCGTCCCTTCATCTTCTGTGAGCCGTAAGACTGGACTGATAACCGGCGCATCGCTCCGCCCGGCTCATAGTAGATCCAGGCATGCACGGCGTTGGTTTCGGTCAATTCCGTGTTTCCCTCGATTCTTCGCGCGAGAGCATCACCGCTGAGCCTCACCGCGGCGGGGCTTTCCTGGAGCGCCGCGTCTTCCGATTTTCGTTCGATTTCTTCGAGCAATGCTTCCGCTTTCGGCGCGAAGAACCCATCGGGATAATTCTTCATGAACGACTGGAGTCCGACTTCGCTGGGAGCTCGTTTGACCTTGCCCCAGGCGGCAATCTCACCTGCGTCGGCCTTGGCCAGCAGCTTCGAACTGACAAAGCCGGCCTGCTGGTTGAGATCGATCCGCAGCCAGTCCTTGCTCTTCACCCTGCCGGTCACGGCGACAGCTTCATCTTCCGCGAGCTTCCCGAGGATCTTTGCGTCGGTGCTTGGCTCTGCGCGTATGTTTGAGGATCGGAGCGCGACATAGGTCGCGTCCAAATCCTCGATCTCCGACACGGCTTCGGCCGCAGCAGCCGGCGCCTGGGGCGTGAGCGCGGCAGTCTGGGCCGGCGGCAGCTCTGCGAGCTTGGCCGCCGCGAGGTCGACAAAGTCGCCGTTCGGGTAGCGCTTCAAGTAGGCCTGGAACATGGCCGGGTTGGTGCTGTCCTTGATCGACTGCCAGAACACCGCCTCGTTGCTGGTACCGCCGGCCGGAGCGGCGACAGGATCGCCGGCGCCGCCGAGTGCCAGGTAGATCGGCGCGCCGCCGAGCGAGCCGTAGACGAAGGGCTCCTGTACGCTGCCGGTGGCGGCGAGCACGTCGTCGCGCACCTTGCCGAAGACCAGCCGGATCTCCTGCCCGGGCTCAGCGAGGTTGGCGAGCAAGGCGGTGGCGAAAGGACTGTGCGCGCCGTCGCCGTCGTCGGCGGTGGTGCCAGCCTTGGCGGCATAGGCGACCAGGGTGTTGTTGGCGGGCTCCACCCGCGCAAAACCGCGGCCGACGCCGCGGGTGCCGCCGACGCCGGCGATCTGCGCGGCGAACGGATTGTTGCGGCAGGCATCTAGCATGACAAGGCGCAGCCGGGTCGCGCCGGAAACCGCGCGCAGCACAAGGTCGAGCGGCACCAGCTCGTAGTCGATGTCGTCCTCGGTCTTGAGGCCGGCATCGACCGGGACGAGATAGTTCTGCCCACCGGCCTCCATGCCATGCCCTGCGTAATAGATCGCGGCGATATCGGCACCCTTCGCCTTCGCGCCGAAGCTGCGCAATGCCTGCTTCAATCCGGCGCCGTCCTGATCCACCACCAGCAAGGTGTCGAAGCCGAGGCCCTTCAGCGTCGCCGCAATCGCCTGCGCATCCCCGGTCGGGTTGGTCAGGCGCGACACGTTCTGGTAGGCGGAGTTGCCGATGACGAGGGCGACGCGACTTTCGGCGCTTGCCGCGAACGGCGCGCAGAGCCCGAGGAGAATCGTGAGGGCCAACAAGATATAGAGAGTGCTTCGTCGAAGCGGTCCCGGGTGCTTCAACTTCACAGCCCCTTCAGGGTCAAAGTCACCTCGGAGTCGCCATTGTCCCTTCCCGAGTATTTCCCTGGACCCGCTTTGGTCAGCGAGAACCGCATGTAGCAGCATGTGCCTCCATTCATCGGAGTGCCTTTTACGATCAACCGATCTCCCTCCCAATGAAAGTCCAGGCCAACCTGGTAGTTGCCGTCACTGCTGGCGAGTTCCCCTATTGCACTGAACTTATCCGAGTGAGTCTGCGCTTCGACCGTGACTGTGACGATCCCTCGGCTCGGGTAGTATCCATGATAGATATAGACTTGGCCGACCCGGAACTCTTCCGTCGGCGATTTCGATTGATCAGCGGGGGCTGCGGGTGGCTGCGCCGGAGCAGAGGGTTGCGTTGCAGCGAAGAGCTCTGTCTTCATCGGCACCGTTGCCGCCACCAACGCATCCGCCTCGAGGTATCCGATCTTCTCCTGGCCACCGAACAAAATACGCACCCATGGAAGGTCCTTGACGCGGCCGGTGGCGGTCACGAGTGCATCTTGCTTGAGTTGCCCGATGATCGATCCGGACCCAGGCTCCTTCCTTACATCTGCGTCGCGCAACAGCTTCTCTGTAGAGATGATCGTTTCGACCTGAATGGGTTCTGACCGCGCGCCGCTCGAAGATGACCCCGCCGGCAATGTCGCATCGCCGCTCGCCACCTTGGGTTCGCTTGGCGGCTTGAGATTCGCCAAGAGTGCTTTCGCCCTCGGTTCGAAGGTACCTCCCGGATACATCTCCAGAAACTGCTGCACGGCCTCGACCGTCGGCGCCGGCTTCAGCTTCTGCCACGCAGCCACTTCCGCGGCGTCCGCCTGCTGCAGGAGCTTGGCGCTGACATATCCGGTCGCATCGCCGTATTTCACGTGCAGCCAGTCTTTGCCTTTCACCTTCCCCGTGACGGAGACGATTTCGTCACTCTTCAATTTCGAGAGCACCTTCGCGTCAGTGCTCGGCGCAGCACGCAGATTGGCGGACTGGAGCGCCACGTAGGTCGCATCCATTTCCTCGATCTCCAGCGGAGCTTCGGCAACGGTCGAAGGAGCGGCCTCGGGCGTCAGTGCGGCGGTCTCGGTTGGCTGCAGCTCCGCGAGCTTGGCCTCCGCAAGCTCCACGAACTCGCCGTTCGGATAGCGCTTGAGGTAGGCCTGGAACATTGCCGGGTTGGTGCTGTCCTTGATCGATTCCCAGAACAGCAGCTCGGCTTGCTGGGTCGGCTGGGCCTCGGCCTTGTCGGCGGCCGCAGCGGGCGCCGGCACCTCCGGCGTCAGGCTGGCGAGGATCACTTCGCCGGTGAGCGACGAACTGTCCCAGGGCGTCTGCCGCTTGCCTGTGGCGGCGAGCACCTTGCTCCGCACGTTGCGATGCGCTGTGTCGACCGATTCACCCGGCTTCTGGAGCTCGGCCGCCAGGGCCAGCGCATAGGGCGAGTTGGCGCCCGGTCCGTCCTCCGCCACTTCGCCGGGCGCGGTCGAGTAGCCGACGAAGCTGCCGCGCGGCGCATCGAGCCGCGCGAGGCCGCGTTCGCTCGAACGGAAGCTGCGGGTCAGCGGGTTGTTGCGGCAGGCGTCGAGGAAGACGAGGTTGATCGCGTTGCCGGCATACCGCATTTGCGCGAGTACATCGCTGGCGGAGATTGCCTCAATGCTGACATCGCCTTCGCCGGCGATCTCCGCGCCGACGGGAATGAGGTAGTTCTCGCCGTCAACCTGAACGCCATGGCCGGCATAATAGAAGAGACCGATCGCGTCGGACCCAGACGCCAGCAGCTTCGCGCCGAAGGATTTGACCGCCCGCTTCATCGTCCTTTGGTCGGCGTTGAGCACGAGATCGACCTTGAAGCCGAGGCTCTCGAGGGTATCGGCGATCAGCTTGGCGTCATTGGCGGGATTCTTCAGCGGACCGATCGCCGCGCCGTAGTCGGCGTTGCCGATCACCAGCGCGACGCGACCGTCGGCCTGAGCCGGCGCCATGGACGCGACAGCCAGCACCATCAGGATCATGGCGGCCCGCAGAACGGCCGCACCCCCGCCAAGCACGCGCATCAAACGCCCCGTTGTGCCCGCCCCCGCTCGCTCATCTTAGGGTGCACCCCCCGATTGTCCAGGGCTCCCAGCGGATTGGAGGCTGGGCCTTACTTCCCCTGCGACGCCTGCTTGATCAGGCGGATGAGATCCAGCGCGGCTTCCGGTGACTCGCGCAAGGTCTTGCCGAGCGCCGGGTTCTGGTCGACCAGCGCCTGATCCTCGGGCGAGAGCGTGGGCGGGGCAGCGTCCGGCTGCAGCGCGGCTCCGATGTCCTTGCCCGCCGGCGCCGCCGCTTCCATCCGGTCGAGCACCGCGCGCAGGGTCGCAGGGTCCTGCTCGCCCAGCCGCAGCAGCGCCGGGTTCTCCGCCACCAGGCGGAGCTCGGCGCCTGTCAGTGTCACCGTCGCCGCGCCGAGATCGGCGCCGGCCGGCGTTGCGATTGCCAGTGCCAGCAGTGCCGCAGCCGCAAAACGCGCGAACCGACCGATCATCGCGATCCTCCGTAGACGTCCCGCTCCAGATTCTCGTGCAGCTGCTTCAAGTGCTCGCCGTAGATCCGCTCCATGACGCCGGTCGAACGCACCAGCATAGCGCCGTAGGGCGACTTCGCGCGGGCGAGGAAGCCCGCAGCCTCGCAGGCGACGCAGAGCTTGCGGCAGGTCTCGCTCGACATGACGATGGTGAGCAGCCGCGAGAGATCCGACTGGTCGATCGCCGGCGGCGTGCGCGCGTAGTTCTCGCCGAGCTTGGCGAGATGCTCGGGGCCGAAGATCGCGCGCTCGATCCGGTCCGGGCGGAGTCCCATGCGGCGCATCTTCTCCCGATCCTTGGCGAGGTCGTGGAGATAGGCGTTGTGAGCGTCGGCCAGGCGCCGGACCGCCTCGGGCGTGCCCATCCCATAGGCCTCGATCAGGTAGAAGAACTCGGCGAGCTGGAAGGCGCTCTCCTGGCGCAATGCGACCTGTACGTCGGGATTCTCGCTGACCGAAGCTGCACACAGCGCCTTGAAGAAATCGGCCTTGGCCTGGCGCATGGCCTCGAGCAGCAGCAGCTCCGGCCGGCTGCCCGGCAGCGCCCCGGCTCCGGTCATCGGCCACCGCCCTGTCTCGGACCCGCGCAATGCTTGAACCTCAGCCCCGTTCGCCGGCACCGGTTGCAGCCCTCCCAGCGCCCGCAACATTGCAGAAGTGCCGGCCGATGGCATCGTCCAAACACCCCGTCCCCCTCCAAACGCATTGCAGGCCCCCTCATGGATTGAAATTGCAATGACAATCAGGCCAAATCAACTGAAAGGGGTCGAAAAGAACCCCGAGGGGGAGGAACCACGTGGTTAAACGGAATTCCAAGCTCGGCCTTGCCGCCCTGAGCTTCACGGCGCTGCTCGCCGCCTGCCAGCAGCCCCAGGCGCCTGCGCCGGCCATCACACCGCCGGCCCAATCTCAACCGGGCCTTGCGCTCAGCATCATGCCGGTCGGGCCTAGCAGCCTGCCGATCGGGCAGACCATCGGCTTCCGGCTGATGTCGGTCGCGGGGGGCTATGGCCATCTTTATGTGATCGACAATTCCGGCGCGGTCCAGGCCTGGGCCGAGAACCTGCCCCTCGAGCCCGGCCGCGCCGTCGCCTATCCGACAGACGGCAGCGGCCTGCTGCTCCGCGCCAGCCCGCCGGAAGGCAATGACCAGGTGATCTTCGTGGCGACGGCGCAGCCCTTCTCGGGTTTCGTGAATGGCCGGGGCAGCGCGGTGACCGAGCCCGTGACCCTGCCTTACAGCGCCGATGAGTTCCGCCGCCAGCTCGCCGCCGTGGCGAACAGCCTGCCCAATCGGAGCTGGGGCGTGAGCGAGATTGCGATCCGGGTGTTCGATCCGGAGAAGCCGCAGGCGTAACCCAGCAGAAACTTCATCCGTCGTGCGCACAGTGGCGCCGGCAAAAGCGAGCGAGGACATCATGATTGCCAGGAACATGCTTCTTCTGATCGCCGGCGCCGCGGCCGGCGCCGCCCTGCCCGGCCTCGCCATCGCCGAGGAGATCGGCCCGCGCGACCTCACGGTCGAGCAGAGCACGGTCTATCTGGTGCAGCCGGCGCCTTCGACCGCGCCGGACGCCCTGCACGTCACCGCCTGGGTCGACCAGAACGACAACACCTATACCGTGGGAGAGACGGTGCGACTCTTCGTGCAGGCCAACAAGGAAGCCTACATCACGGTCTTCGACACCGGGCCCTCGGGCAAGACAGTGCAGCTCTTCCCGAATGCCAGCCAGGCCGACAACCACGTCAAGGCCGGGCAGACCATCGCGATCCCCGGCCTATCGTCCAAAACCAAGATCGTGGCCAGCGGTCCGGTCGGCGTCGAGCTGATCAAGATCGTCGCTTCCACCAGTGCCGATGCGGTCGTGGCGCCGACCCGGACCGTGAAGGCGGGGGACTTTCTGTCGGTGACTGGGGGTGCGGAGGCGACTGCCAAGGACCTGGCCTTGGCGGTCGCCGAAGCGCCGAAGACCGGCGGCGAGGTCGATGTCTACAACAAGCTCATCCGCACCGTCGAAGCGGCGACAGCGCAGCCGGTCGCTCCTGCGCAGCCGGCCCCTGCTTCAACGCCGGCACAGCCGGCCGCGGCTTCAACGCCGGCACAGCCGGCCGCGGCCACGCCGGCGGCGGCCGCTGCGGGCTTCACGCTGCAGCTCGGCACCGACAAGCCGGCTTACAAGATCGGCGACACCATGGCGATCGCGGTCACGGCGAGCGAGACCTGCCATCTCACGCTGGTCAATCTCAACGCCGCGGGCCAGGCCGTGCAACTCTTTCCCAACAAGGTGATGAGCAACGACCTGCTGCAGGCCGGCCAGACCGTGCTGATCCCCGGCGCCGCCGCCGATATCAAGCTTGAGGTCCAGGGCCCGGGGGGCACCGAGACCTTGGTCGGCGTGTGCAGCAAGGACGCGCAAACCGTGCTGAGCCAGCCGGTCGCGGTCGCCGAGGTGTTCCCGCGACTCGGCAGCGCGGCGGATGTCACTCGCAGCATCGCCGCAGTCCAGACCAAACCCGCGGTCGTGACCACCCAGATCACTTTCGCGGTAGCGCAATAGTGTCGTTCCGGCCGGCCCTGCTATCGTAGGGCCGGCCGTACGATTTCCGGGGGACTGCGGACCATGCGTAGATTGCTGAAGGCCGCCTGCTTCGCCGCCGTCTGCTCGGTCGCGGCGAACACGGCTGCGGCCGATTGCGACGGTGTCGCCAAGGGCCTGGAGACCGCCGCCCGCGGCAACGATCCCGCCGCGGTCGAGTTCGCCCTGGGCCAGATCGAGAGCGACGTTTCCTGCAGCGACCGCCTGCGCGCCGATGCGCGCCGCGTCGCTTCGCGCGGACTGGTCAAGATCGCGCAAGGCGAGAGCCGGCCGGACGAGCAGGAAAAGCTGCTGAAGCGCGCGCTCGAGCTCGGCCAGACCTGGCAAGCATCCGCTATGCTGGGCGACATCACGATGGCGCGGGAGGGCTACGCCGAAGCGACGGCGCATTACCAGCACGCGCTCGATCTGATCAACGACCAGGTCGCGACGCCGACGGCGCCGAAACCCGAGACCATCGAGCACTTCGTGAAGCTCGCCGCCGAAGCGCGAATGCTCGCAGCGCGCTACGTGCCGGTGCCGCGCGACTTCCGCTCGGGCGAGCCCGGCGGCCTGGCGCTGGCCTCGATCCGCGGCTTCGAAGTGAAAGCGGTGCCGATTCCGATCACCTTCGTGACCGACAGCACCGAATTGACGCCGGAGGGCGAACAGGCGGCGCTCGATCTCCTCGCCTATCTCAACCAGCAGAAGCCCGCGACCGTAACGCTGACCGGCCATACCGACGCGCGCGGCGGCGACGATTACAACCAGGCCCTCTCCGAGCGCAGGGTGGCTGCCGTCGCCGATTTCCTGCTGCAGAACGGCTATGCGGGGAAGATCGAGACCAAGGGCTATGGCGAGAGCCAGCCGATCCAGCTCGACGACCCGAAGCGCTACAGCCAGGAACAGGTCTGGCAGCTCAACCGCCGGGTCGAACTGGTGCGCGGCGGTGTCTGATCGCAGGCGTGTCCTGCGCGGGGCGGCGGTGGGCTGCCTGGCGCTGCTGCTTGCCCCCGCCTCCGCCGCGGCCGAGACGCGGGCGATCGTCATCGGAATCGACGACTACGCCAGCGTGCCGCGGCTGCGCGGCGCGGTGAACGACGCCAAGGATATCGCCGATGCGCTGCACCGGATCGGTGTCGCCGACCTGACGGTGCTGCTCGACGGCAATGCCAGCCGCGATCGCATCCTGGCCGCCTGGGACGGGGTGCTGGCGCGCGCCGTCGCCGGCGATCGGATTGTCTTCAGCTATGCCGGCCACGGGGCGCAGGAGCCGGAGCATGTCGCGGGATCGGAGAGTGACGGCAAGGACGAGGTGCTGCTGCTCTCCGGCTTTGCCGCCAGCGGACTCGGAACGCGGGAACGGCTAATCGATGACGAGATCGGCGGCTGGTTCGCGGCGGCCGCGGCGAAGGATGTCGAGGTCGTCTTCGTCGCCGATGCCTGTCATTCCGGCACCTTGACCCGCGCGGTCGGAACCGCGATCGATGCGACCTATCGTGTGGCGCCGGACTACGCCATCGGCGAGGACGAGCTGACACTCGACACGGCCGATGCCACGAGCGGCAGCGAGAATGCCGCCGCGAACGTCACCTATCTCGGCGCGGCGCAGGACAACGAGAAAGTACCGGAGGTCACTCTGCCCGATGCCGCCGGAAACCGCATCCCCCGCGGCGCGCTCAGCTATCTCTTCGCCCGCGCCCTGGACGGCCAAGCCGATGCGGATTCCGACGGCGCGGTATCCCGGACCGAGCTGTTCGATTTCGTGCGCGAGAACGCGCGCCTGCTGTCGGACTCGCGGCAGACGCCGAACCTGCTTTCCGAGGCGCCGGAGCGTGGCGTCGTGCTTGCGAACGTGGGCAACGATCACAGCATCCCGCTCGAGGCGGCGAGCGGCCCGGTGATGGTTGCGCTGGCGGGCGGCGCCATGCCGCAGGCCGAGACCACGCTGCGCGACATCGATGGGGTCGTCCCCTCGGTCGGCGAAGGATCGCCCGACGTGATCTGGGACCCCGAGAACGGCCGCCTCTTTTCCGGCAGCGGCGATCTGCTGGCCGACGCGGTCACCACCGACACCTTGCCGCAATATCTGACCAAGGTCCGCGCGGTGCGGCAGCTGGGCGCGCTGGCGCGGCTGCACACGATGCGGGCTCGGCTTCGGCCGAACGACCAGGCGCACCGCCAGGGCGAGGCCTTGGCCCTCGAGCTGGCAGACCCGCCCTACCCTTACGTCACGCTGTTCGACCTCGCCAATGACGGCACGCTGTTCCAACTGTTCCCGCGCGCCGGGGAGGATCCGAACTGGAGCGATCGCGAGGAGAGTGTCGAGTTCACCGCCTCGCCGCCCTTCGGCGCCGATCATCTGGTCGCGATCGCGACACCGCAGCCGATGCCGGACATGGTCGGCAAGCTCGCCGCGCTGGACGGCAAATACGCGGCGGACCAGGTCGTCGAGCTGGTGGCGCGGGCACTCCAGGGCAAGGACTACGCGATGGTGGTTCAGGCCAGCTTCACCGCGCCCTGATGCCGCCCATGATGAAGAAGGAATGGCGATGACCCAGCCCCGCTTCCGAACCTGCGCCGCGCTGCTCGCCGCGGGACTCCTGGCGACGCAGTGGGCCGGCATCGCCGCGGCGCAAGACGACGATGCGCGCAAGGGCGCCGATGCCTTCACTAAGATCGTGGGCGGCCAGCCGGCGGCCGTCACCGCCTGGCCATGGCAGGTGGCGCTGATCCGGGCCGGCAAGAACAACGCCGATGGCCAGTTCTGCGGCGGCTCGCTGATCGCCCCAAGTTGGGTGCTCACGGCTGCGCATTGTGTCGTTGACCGCAGTCCCTCCGAGTTCGACGTCATGGAAGGCAGCAGCAGCCTGAAGCACGGCGGGCGTCGGATCGGCGTCGCGCGCATCATCGTCCATGAAGGCTATTCCACCGGTGTGAACGACATCGCGGTGCTGCAGCTCGCCGGCAGCGCGACCTCCAAGCCCGTCCCCTACTTCTCGAGCACCGCGGCCAAGCCGTTCAATGCCGACGGCCAGCTCGCGACGGTTACCGGCTGGGGCCTGCTGCGGCCGATCCGCGAAGGCGACGACAACCAATTCTACGACGACTTGACCGGCGATCCGCTCGACGGCTCCGACATCCGGCGCGGCACCTATTTCACCACCGAGCTCATGCAGGTGACGATGCCGCTGGTCGGCACCCAGCGCTGCGCCGCCGCTTATCCGCACGAAACCATCGACGGCCGCCAGACCTGCGCCGGCGTTTCCGCCGGTGGCAAGGACTCCTGCCAGGGCGACAGCGGCGGCCCCCTGGTGATCAAGGACAAGAACGGCCGGTACTTCCAAGCCGGCATCGTCAGCTGGGGCTACAGCTGCGCCAAGCCCGGCAAGTTCGGCGTCTATACCTGGGTCTCCGCCTATGACGCCTGGATTGCCGCCAGGACCGGCATCAAGGCCAATGCCCCCGCAGCCGCGGCGCAAGCCTCAACGCCGGCACAGACCGCGGCCGCCGAACCGGCATCGACAACAACAGCGCCGAAATCCGGCGACCGCGCGCTCCTGATCGGCATCGACGAGTATAAGCTGCCGAAGCTCCGGCTGCGCGGCTCCACCACCGACGTCGCCAGCATGCAGCGCGTGCTGATCGACCGCATGGGGTTCAGTCCGGGCGCGATCATGACGCTCACCGACGGCGAGGCCTCTCGCGCCGCCATCCTTCGGGCGATGGACCAGTGGCTGATCGGCGGCTCGAGGCCCGGCGCGCGGGTCATCTTCTACTACAGCGGCCACGGCTACTATCAGCGCGACACCAGCGGCGACGAGGCGGATGGGTTCGACGAGGCGATCGTCCCCTACGACGCCGAACCCGTCGACAGCGCGCAGGATCCGGTGCTGATGAACAACCTGATCATCGACGACGAGATCAACGAGCGCCTGAAGCGGCTGCGCGACCGCAAGGTCGAGGTGATCCTCGACTCCTGCTTCTCCGGCACGGCGACCCGCGATCCCGATCTCGGTGGTCCCGCGCCGGATATGGTGCGCGGTCTCTCTTACCTCTTCCGCACCGTGCGCCCGGAAGACGTCGCCACCCGCTCGATCGAAAGCGAGAACGGCGGCTTCATCGGACGATCAGACAATGCCGTGGTCTGGTCCGCCGTCTCGGCGACACAATACGCACTGGTCGACCGCGATACCAGCGAGCCCCAGGGCGTCTTCACCGGACGGCTCACCCGCGCGCTCACCAAGGGACTGCCGACGACGCCGCCGGACAAGCTCACGTTCGGTGCGCTGCTCGACTATATGCGCCAGGAATCCGCCGCATACTGCAAGAAGCACGCGGCCGACTGCGAGAAGGGATTGTCGCCGCAGCTCGAGGGCGCGCGCGGCGTGCTGGCACAGATTGCTCTATCGGGCGGGAAGCCGACGGGCGGTCAGACGACGGTGGTCGCCGACAGTTCCGTGGCGCCGGCGGCGGCACCGACCCCGGCGAAGATTTCCATAAAGATTCTTCCCGGCGCCAAGATTGTGATCGGCCAAGCGGTGAAATTTTCGATCACCAGCGATCGCAACGGCCAACTGGTGGTGTTCGACGTCAATCCGCAAGGCCAGGTGACCCAGCTCTTCCCCAACAAGATCGCCGAGCAGAACGGCAAGTCGAACCGGGTGAAGCGCGGCACCAAGATAACGATACCCGACCTTTACTACGGCTTCGAATTCCAGGCGAGCGGCCCGGCGGGAAAGGGCGCGGTCTACGCCGTGATCGCCGAGCCCGGGGTGAAGCTCGACCAGATCTTGCAGCAGAACAAGGATCTCACGTCCGTGCCCGATGCTGAAGCTTACCTCGACGCATTAGGTCAGTCGCTCCATGCGCTGGTACAGGACGGGACATCCGAACGCGCTGCCGACTGGTCCGCCGCAAAGGCCGAATACACTATTCAGGAGTAAAACGAGGCCGCAATCGCCACCTCCAATCGACTGGGAGGCCTGGACAGCCGATCCTGCCGGGCCCACACTTTGTCCGTGTGGTGCTGAGCCCACGGGGAAGCATGGTGCGGCGGCTATCGGTTATCGCGACAGTCATTGCGGCCGTTCTCGCGGTCGCCCTGCTGCCTGCGCCCGCGCTTGCTGAATCCCGGATCGCACTGGTCATCGGCAATTCCAACTATGAAAGCGTCGGCCGGTTGCGGAACCCGGCGCAAGACGCCGCCGCGATTGCGGAGACCCTGAAGGCGCTCGGATTCGAGACGACGCTGGTCCAGGATCAGGACCGCGACGGCCTGTCGAACAGCCTGCGCGCGTTCGGCCGCAAAGCGAACGGGGTCGATATCGCCGCGATCTACTATGCCGGCCACGGCATGGAAGCGGATGGGCAGAATTATCTGATCCCGGTCGATGCAAAGCTCGAGACCGACCAGGACATCGACTATGAGCTGGTGCCGCTCGAGCTGGTGCTGCGGTCGGTGTCCGGCGCGAAGAGCCTGCGGCTGGTTATGCTGGATGCCTGCCGCAACAATCCTTTCCTGGCGCAGATGACCAACTCCGGCGCAAGCCGATCGGTCGGCCGGGGCTTTGCGCGCATCGAGCCCGCCAACAATACGCTGATCGCCTACGCCGCCAAGGCCGGCACGACCGCCGATGACGGCGAGAGCGGCCACAGCCCGTTCGCGAGCGCGCTGCTGGAGAACCTCTCGGCTCCCGGTCAGGAAGTGCGGCTGGTCTTCGGCAAGGTGCGCGACGATGTGCTGGCGGCGACCGGCAATCGCCAGGAACCCTTTGTCTACGGGTCGATGGGCGGACAGCCGATCTATCTCGCGGCGGCCGAAGCGGCACCGCCGGAGGCGCCGCAAGTCGATCCCAAGGCCATCGACCTCAGCTTCTGGAACTCCATCCAGGGCAGCAATGATCCCGCGCTGTTTGAAGCCTATTTGAAGCAATTCCCGGAGGGCTCGTTCGCTGTGTTGGCACGAGCCCGCCTGCAGCAGCTGGAGACTGCCAAGCTTGAAGCGGCGCAAAAGGAGCAGCAGGTTGCGGCGCTGACCCCGGAGGCGCCCCCATCCCCCGGCCCGGCCCAGCCGGAGGCCGAGAGCCTGGACGCGACCTATGTCGCCAAGCAGACAGCCAATGTCCGCGCCGAACCGAATGCCGGCGCGAAACTGATGACAAAGCTGGCGCGCGACGACGGCGTTACGGTGACCGGGCGCGTCAAGGGCGAGAATTGGCTGCGCGTGCAACTCGATGGAATGATCGGATATGTCAACACCGGATCGTTGATCCCGATCGATTCCAGTGAACTTGCCGACTGGAAGGCACTGCAAACGACGCCGACGTTCGAGGCCGCTCAGACCTATCTCCAGAAGTATCCGGAAGGCTATTTCGTCGACCGGGTTAGTGCCCTTGCCGGAAAACTCGCGCCGCCGCCGCCGGAGCCCGAGATCACGGATATGAACGGGAGCTACGTCGCGATCCAGTCCGCCAATGTGCGGAAGGCGCCGAGCACCGATGCGCAAGTGGTGGGGCAACTGCAAGAGGACGAATCAATTGCTGTCACCGGCAGGCTGCAAGATGGCAAGTGGTATCGCGTGGACCGGGACGGCCAGGCGGCGTTCGTGAGTGCAACGCTCCTGCAACAAGTGGACGATAACGAAATGAGGGCATGGCGTCAGGTGACCGCCGCACCAAGCATCGAGGCGGTCGAGACGTTTCTCGAGCAGTATCCGAACGCCCACTTCAAAGCGAAAGCGGAAGTGATGAAGGCATCGCTCAAGAAGCCGGAGCCGGATCCCGCAGCGCCCGCGACCGCACCTTTGCCGGCGGAACCCGGATCACCGCCGGAGGCCAAACCTCAAACGATTGCCGCTCTGCAGCCGGCCCCAGCGCCGTCGGCGACCGAGGCGCCGGCACCGCAGCCGGCGGCGGTGGTGCCTCCAGCGCCCGCCGACGGCCGTAAGGAGATCCGCGTCGGCGACGTCTATCTGTTGCAAGGCATTCTGCGGCTGGAGCGCGGGAACATGCTTAACACGCCGAAGTCCCGCGCCGTGAAAGGCGAAATCACGATCATCGACTCCCAGGGCGGAGCATTCGCCGGGAAAGCGCAGTCGCTCGGGATCGATGGTGATATCAAATCCATCGAGCTTACGCAGGACGGGAGTGACATCAAGATTCGCTTTGACACCACCGTCGGTCCGGGAATTTTCTCGATGACGTATGTAAATCCCGGCGAGTTTTCCGGCGACGGAACGGTCGTGCTCGACACATCTTACGCCCGAGCCCGTTACAGCGGCCCGGCAACCTTAACCTTGGTGCAGCCAGGTACGTAGGCGGCGGCCACGTGCACGGCTTGAAATCGTAGGGAACACGCTATGCCGGGGCGGAGACTCCGAACGCACGCCGTCCATTAACAAACTCAATAACTTGTACTTAGTTCGTGCCATCTGCGCGCTGTCCCGAGACGGCGTTGTCCGCTAATGGGATGGTCCGGCCGTGCTCCTGCCAACCCGGGGTACTCTAGCAGGGTATCCGGACATAGGAGCACGCCATGCCAGAGAAAGCTGAAGTCGCCGTCGTCGGTATCGATATCGGCAAGAACTCTTTCCATGTTGTCGGCCTGGGCGATCGAGGCGAGATCGTGCTGCGGCAGAAGTGGTCGCGGTCTCAGGTCGAGGTTCGATTGGCCAACATGCCTCCCTGCCTCATAGGCATGGAGGCTTGCGTCGGAGCTCATCATCTCAGCCGTCGGCTGAAAGCGCTCGGCCACGAGGCTCGACTGATGCCGGCAAAGTACGTCCGCCCCTACTCCAAGGGTCAGAAGAATGACTTCCGGGACGCTGAGGCGATCGCCGAAGCGGTCCAGCGCCCTACCATGAAGTTCGTCGCGACCAAGACGGTCGAGCAGCTCGACCTCCAGGCCCTGCACCGCGTGCGCGAACGAATGGTGAGCCAGCGCACCGGCATCATCAATCAGATCCGAGCGTTTCTTCTTGAGCGCGGTATTGCCGTGCGGCAGGGGCAACGCTTCCTACGCACGGAGCTACCGGACATCCTCGCCGCACCGGCCGATGTTCCGTCGCCACAGATGGCACGCCTCATCGAAGGTCTCGCGGCCGACTGGCGGCACCTGGACGAGCGGATCGAGCAGCTCTCGAACGAAATCCATGCCATGGCTCGCGCCGACGTGAATTGTGAGCGCCTGATGAGCGTGCCGGGGATCGGGCCGATTATCTCAAGCGCGATGGTGGCGGCAATCGGCGCCGGCGATGCCTTCAGCAAGGGACGAGACTTCGGGGCCTGGCTGGGGCTGGTGCCTCGGCAGATGTCCACGGGAGACCGAACCGTGCTCGGTCCGATCTCGAGACGAGGAAACCGCTATCTCCGGGTTCTGTTTGTCCAGGCAGCATGGGTCGTGCTCATCAGGCCAGGCAGCTGGGAGCGCTATGAGCTGAAGGCCTGGATCGAGTCCGCTCGGAAAAGACTGCATCGCAACGTGCTGGCGATAGCCTTGGCCAACAAGCTCGCCCGCATCGCCTGGAGCGTCTTGGCTCACGGGCGCGGGTTTGAGGCCAGTGCCTCGGCGTGATCCCCGCCGTACTGACCTAACTTTAAGAGGTTTCCAGCCGAGGTCTGCGAGAGTGTGTGAGACGAGATGGAGGTTCGGTCTTCCCGGCGTTGACGGAATCTGGTGGCGCAAATGGCCCGCTGAGGCCTATCCGCTAATGAGATCGTCGGCGCGCTGATATCCATGATGGCCCGAAGCGACCGCTTCAATCGGAGGCCGGATACATTGATGCAAGACCATCACCGCCAGATCGACGAAACACCCTTGCAACGCACGGCCGGACCATACATTGCGCCAATTGCTGACATTAGCCGCGCTTGGCTGAGGAGACTCTCACGCACCGAGGAGTATCTTGTTGCCTATTCAGCAATGCGACCGTGGCCTCTAAGGCGCGGCCAAGCTTACGCGTGAAACTCTGGTCAGCTCTTCCTACGGCTGTTGGTTCCGCCTATCGCGCTGGAGCTTCGATATCAGCATGGTCGCCGCCCTTGGCCGAAGGGCCAAATTGACGGTCCGTCCTCCGCCGGGCCAAGGTTGGCCGGATGCCAAACGCTGCCCAATACTGCATTTTCGCTGGATTCAGTCGTGGCCAGGAAAGCTAGGTCAGCATCGGGGAGGCGGACATGAAGCGCTCTTTGTGGACAGGCCCCTGGATCGTGGCGGCGGCACTTGCCCTCGCGGTCTCGACATCGCCAGCTGTGGCCCAGTCGCCGTCACCGCAATACTGTCAGAACTATGCCCATAACTACGCCCAGGGCGCAGCCCCGGGCGGTGGGGTTGTCCGCGGCGCGGCCCGCGGCGCGGCCCGCGGTGCCGTTGTCGGCGGCATCTTCGGCGATAGTGACAACGACGTCGGTCGCGGCGCGGGGATCGGAGCGGGTCTTGGCGCCATGCGCGGCGGCGCCCAGCAATCTCGGGCGCGCCAGGACGCCTATAACTATGCCTATCAAGCCTGTATGTCCGGCCAAGTCCAGTAACCGGCGCGTAGTTCGATTCGGGAGGAGCTCGTCATGAAGAAGACAGTTGGTCTGGCGTTCGCTGCGGTGGCGGCATCCATGTTTCTGCCCAGCACCGTAATCTCGGCCCAGGAGAACACGACCCGTGACATTGCGACGGTCGACTGCAAGACCGTGCTGCGGCTCGATGACCGAGAGCGGGAGAGCGCTATCGTCTTCCTGCATGGCTTTTTGGCCGGCAAGAAGGGCGACACGGTGATTGATCTCGCCAAGCTCGGCGCCGCCACCGACAAATTCATCGACAACTGCCTTGATAATCCGAAGAGCAAGGCTCTCGACGTGATGACCGCCGCCGTGCAGTGATTGGACCTAGACCCGGAGAATGCGCGGGAAAGCCCGGCGCGCAAAGGTCAAGAGCCTGGCCGGCGCTTTCTCTCACTTGCAGCCGCTTCGCCTGCTAGTGGGTCCGCAATCTACCAACACTTCGGCATAGGCGCAAAGCGGATCTGGCTCACGCGCCTGCGACTGTGCCAATGATGTCTGATCTCAAGCTGAATGTCCGCTTTGCGCCATCAGCGGACACTCCCGCGTTTCGCCTCGGAACTACCGTCAAAACGGCTAAGCCAGTTCCGGCGCAACTAGGCTCACGAGAGTGCCCGTCGCTCCGTCGCCTTGGACGTGGAAGTCGGTCACGACATGCTTACCATCAAAGGCGATGTGCGCGATGTCCGCTCCGTCGCTCACTGTCAATGTGCCGCCATCGCCCGCTTCGTTCACCGCGTAGCTGAGTGTGAGATCGGCGCCGAAGTCGATATCGCGTAAGTCCAGCAGATCGCCTTCGTTGAATCCTGAGACTTGGCCGTCGAACTGGCTGGAATGCTCCAGCCTGAGGTACCCCGACGCATCGACGCCGATCCCTATGCTTCCGTCGAAAGCACCGCCGAGATCCAGGATGGCGGTGCCGTCGATGATGACCGAGCCATTGCCCGTGACGTCGCCGCTGACGGAAATGTCGCCGTCATGCGCCCAGAGCAGGCCGGTGTTCAGCAGGTTGCCGTCGATCTTCAGGCCGCCTTGGCCGGAAGATTCGAGGATTCCGTCATTGACGACGGTGTTGTCGCCCGTGTCGATGATGAGGGCATGCTCGCCGGTCGCGACGATCTTGCCGTGATTGATGAGAACCATCTCGCCTTCGCCGATCTGTCCGGCGCCGGAGATGGTGTTGTCCAGGTTGGTCAGCCGGACGTCAGGCCCGGTTCCGTGAATGACGTTGGCGTCGGAATCCGACAGCGTCAGATGGCCGCCGCCGCTCAGGGTCAGGCCCGGCCGGATGATCTCGAGCTCCGTCCGGTCGCCGGATGACTCGAGCGAGATCGTGCCCTGGTTCTCGACCATGCCGGAGAGCGGCAGCATCGCGCCGTTGCTGATGACGACATTGCCGGAGATGTGGGTAGCCGGATCGTGGTTGAAGATGAAGTTGTCCGCGGTCAGATCCGCGGCACCCACGCCGACCAGCGTGATGGTCTTGCCATCGCTGGTGAGCAGCACGGCATCGCCTTCGGCATTGGTCGTCAGCTTGGCGATGACGTCTGCGAAGCTCTCGAGGCCGGCAAAGCCGATCAGGTCGATCTTGTCCTTCGCCGTGTCGAAGGCATGGACCACGTCATCCCCGATCGGCCAGCCGAAGACGAACAGGTTGCTGTCGTCCGAGCCGGTGAGCGTGTCGTTGCCGGACCAGGCATAGATCGGCGAGCCGGGCGCATAGGCCTCCACGTTGTCGAGGATGTATGCGCTCTCGGTGCTGCCGTCCGCATTGGTCCAGCATTGCACCACCTTGAGGACCAGTGCGCCGGCATAGTCGCCGGTCGATGTCACGGTGAGCTCGCCGACCTTGTCGGTCACGACCGACCAGGTGCCATCGCCATTGTTCGTCCCCTCGCTCAGCGTCCAGCCTTCGGGTAAGCCGGCGATGGCGAGCGCAACCGGTCCGACGCGATCCTCGGACAGGTCGTGCAAGGCGAGATTGATCGGGCTGCCAGCGGCGCCGGCCGGTGCGGTGGACATCGTGGTATACGCATTGCCGGCGAGGTCGGTGATCGTGACGGTGACGCTGTGGCCACTGATGTCCGTCGCGGTTGTGGCCGTCCAAGTGCCGCTGGCCGAGTTCCCAGAACTGAGGCTCAAGGTGTAATTGGTGCCGGTATTGTTGTCGGTCACCTTGACGGCCTGCACACCCGACCCGCCGTCCGTCGCGGTCAGTGACATGGTCTTGGTTGCAGCCGTGTAGCCGCCGCCGATCGCGGCCGGCGCGGTAGTGTCGACGGTGATGTCGAGGCGCGTCGAGCCACTACTGGCATTGCCGGCGAGGTCAGTCTGCGTCGCGGCGACGTGATGCAAACCCGCCGCAAGGGCGATGTCCGCGGTGAAGGTCGTGCCGCTGGCGATGGTCTTGGTGGCAAGCGTGGACTCGCCGGCGTCCTGCACTCCGTCATTGTCGGTGTCATCGAACAGCGTGATCGTCGCTCCGGTCTCGCCGGTGCCGCTGATCGTCAGATTGGACGTGTTCTTGGTGACATTGTCGCTGCTCGAGCTGCCGGTGTCGTCGGCCGCCGCCAGGTCCAGGCCGGTCGGCGCCGACGCACTGGTATCGACGGTGATGTCGAGAGTGGCGGCGCTGCTGAGGTTGCCGGCCGTGTCTGCTTGCACGGCGGCCACATGATGCGTCCCCGCCGCCAGAGCGATGTTCGCGGTGAATGTGCCGCCGGCGACGGTGGTTGTGGCCAGGGTGGATTCGCCGGCATCCTGAACCCCGTCGTTGTCCGTGTCGTCGAACAAAGTCACCGTCAAGCCGGTCGTGCCGCTGCCGCTGATCGTCAGGCCGGATGTATTCGACGTGATGTTGTCGCTGCTGGAGCTGCCGCCGTCATCCGCCCCCGCCAGATCCAGACCGGTCAGCGCCGCCGGTGCCGTGGTATCGACAGTGATGTCGAGCCTGGCTGCGCCGGTGCTGACATTGCCCGCCGCGTCGGTCTGGAAGGCGCCGACATGGTGTGTCCCGGCGGCAAGCGCGATATCGGCGGTGAAGGTGCCGCCGGCAACGGTTGCGGTCGCCAGGAGGGATTCGCCGGCATCCTGCACCCCGTCGTTGTCGGTGTCGTCGAACAACGTCACCGTCGCTCCGGTCTCGCCGGACCCGCTGATCGTCAAGTCGGATGTGTTCGACGTGAGGTTGTCGGTACTGGAGCTACCGGTATCGTCGGCCGCCGCGAGATCGAGCCCGGTCGGTGCTGACGGCGCCGTTGTGTCCACGGTGACGTCGAGCCGGACGGCGCCCGAGCTGACATTGCCGGCCGCATCCGTCTGGAAGGCGCCGACGTGGTGCGTCCCGGCGGCGAGGGCGACATCGGCCGTGAACGCGCCGCCGGAAACGGTGGCGGTCGCCAGCGTGGACTCGCCGGCGTCCTGCACCCCGTCATTGTCCACGTCGTCGAACAGAGTCACCGTCGCGCCGGTCTCGCCGGACCCGCTGACGGTCAACGCCAACGTATTCTTGGTGACATTGTCGCTGCCGGAGCTGCCTGTGTCGTCGCCCGCGGCCAGGTCCAGGCCGGTCGGCGCCGCTGCACTTGTGTCCACGGTAATGTCGAGCCGGGTCGCGCCGGCGCTTGCATTGCCGGCCGCGTCGGTCTGGAAGGCGCCGACGTGATGCGCGCCGGCGGCGAGAGCGATGTCCGTGCTGAACGTGCCGCCGGCAACCGTGGCGGTGGCGAGCGTCGCCTCGCCGGCATCCTGCACGCCGTCATTGTCCATGTCGTCGAAGAGCGTGACCGTGGCGCCGGTCTCGCCGCTGCCGCTGATAGTCAGCGCCGAAGTGCTGCCGGTGACGTTGTCGCTGTTGGAGCTGCCGCTGTCGTCGGCGGCCGCCAGGTCGAGGGTGGTCGGCGCCGACGGCGCCGTGGCATCCACGGTGACGTCGAGCCGGGCGGCGCCCGCACTGACATTGCCGGCCGCGTCGGTCTGAAAGGTACCGACGTGATGCGTCCCGACCGCGAGCGCGATGTCGGCCGTGAAGGTGCCGCCGGCGACGGTGGCGGTCGCGAGCGTGGATTCTCCGGCGTCCTGCAGCCCGTCGTTGTCGAGATCGTCGAACAGGGTCACCGTGGCGCCGGTCTCGCCGCTGCCGTTGATGGTGAGCGCCGACGTGCTGCTGGTGACATTGTCGCTGTTGGAGCTGCCAGAATCGTCGGCTGCCGCCAAGTCGAGCCCACTCGGCGCTGAGGGCGCACTGGCATCGACGGTGACATCGAGCCGGGCCGCCCCGGTGCTGACATTGCCGGCCGTATCGGTCTGGACGGCACCGAGGTGATGCGTTCCAGCAGCGAGCGCGATGTCGGCTGTGAACGTCCCGCCGGCAACGGTGGCGGTCGCAAGTGTGGATTCGCCGGCGTCCTGGACCCCGTCGTTGTCGAGATCGTCGAACAATGTCACCGTGGCGCCATTCTCGCCGGACCCGCTGATACTCAGGTTCGAGGTGTTGCCGGTGACATCGTCGCTGTTAGAGCTTCCGCCGTCGTCGGCGGCTGCCAGGTCCAGGCCAGTCGGCGCCGACGGCGCCGTGGCATCCACGGTAACGTCGAGCCGGGTCGCGCCGGCGCTGAGATTGCCGGCCGTATCGGTCTGGAACGCACCCACATGATGCACACCGGCAGCGAGGGCGATGTCGGCTGTGAACGTCCCGCCGGCAACGGTGGCGGTCGCAAGTGTGGATTCGCCGGCGTCCTGGACCCCGTCGTTGTCGAGATCGTCGAACAATGTCACCGTGGCGCCGTTCTCGCCGCTGCCACTTATGGTCAGCGCCGACGTGTTGCCGGTGACATCGTCGCTGTTGGAGCTGCCGCTGTCGTCGGCGGCTGCCAGGTCCAGGCCGCTCGGTGCAGCCGCCGCCGTGGTGTCCACGGTGACATCGAGCCGGGTCGCGCCGGCGCTGACATTGCCCGCCGTGTCCGTCTGAAATGCACCGATGTGATGTGTCCCGGCCGCGAGCGCGATGTCGGCCGTGAAGGTGCTGCCGGCGGCGGCGACGGTCGCGAGCGTGGCCTCGCCGGCGTCCTGCATGCCGTCATTGTCGAGATCGTCGAACAAGGTGACCGTGGCACCGGTCTCTCCGGAGCCGCTGATGGTGAGGGCGGACGCATTGCCGGTGACGTCGTCGCTGTTGGAGCTGCCGGTATCGTCTGCCGCCGCGAGATCGAGCCCGTTCGGGGCGGACGCCGCCGTGGTGTCCACGGTGATATCGAGATTGGCCGCGCCGGCGCTGACATTGCCCGCCGTGTCGGTCTGGAAGGCGCCGACATGGTGCGTTCCGGCGGCGAGAGCGATGTCCGCGGTGAAGGTGCCGCCGGCAACGACGGCGGTCGCCAGCGTCGCCTCGCCAGCATCCTGCATCCCGTCATTGTCGAGGTCGTCGAACAAGGTCACGGTCGATCCGGTCTCGCCGGCGCCGCTGACGCTGAGGCCCGATGTGTTCGCGGTGACGTCGTCGCTGTTGGAATCGCCGCTGTCGTCGCCTGCGGCCAGGTCCAGGGCGCCCGGGGCCGACGGCGCCGTGGCATCCACGGTGATGTCGAGCCTCGCCGCGCCTGCACTGACGTTGCCGGCCGCATCCGTCTGAACGGCGCCGACATGATGCGTCCCGGCCGCGAGCGCGATGTCGGCGGTGAAGCTGGCGCCGGCGACAGTGGCTGTTGCCAGCGTCGCCTCGCCGGCATCCTGAATCCCGTCATTGTCGAGATCGTCGAACAGGGTCACCGTCGATCCGGTCTCGCCGGCGCCGCTGACGGTCAGGGCGGACGCATTGCCGGTGACGTCGTCGCTGTTGGAATCGCCGCTGTCGTCGGCCGCCGCCAGGTCGAGCCCGGTCGGCGCGGCGGGTGCCGTTGGATCTACCGCGACATCGAGCGTGTCGGCGCTGCCGAGGTTGCCGGCCGCGTCGGTCTGCACCGCCGCCACATGATGCAGCCCGGCCGCGAGAGCGATGTCCGCGGTGAAGCTGCCGCCGGCAACCGTCGTTGTCGCCAACGTGGTCTCGCCGGCGTCCTGCACCCCGTCATTGTCGAGGTCGTCGAACAGCGTCACGGTGGCGCCGGTCTCGCCGCTGCCGCTGATCGTCAGGGCCGAGGTGTTGCCAGTGAGGTCGTCGCTGCTGGAGCTGCCGGTATCGTCGGCGGAAGCGAGATCCAGCCCGGTCGGCGCCGAAGGCGCCGCGGCATCGACGGTGATATCCAGGTTGGGCGCGGCGGTGCTGACATTCCCGGCCGCGTCGGTCTGGAAGGCACCGACATGGTGCGTTCCGGCCGTGAGCGCGATGTCCGCGGTGAAACTGCCGCCGGCGACGGTGGCGGTCGCCAGCGTTGCCTCGCCGGCATCCTGCACCCCGTCATTGTCGAGGTCGTTGAACACCGTCACCGTCGCCCCGGTCTCGCCGGTTCCGCTGATGGTCAGGCTGGAGGCGTTGCTGGTGACGTCGTCGCTGTTGGAGCTGCCGCTGTCATCGGAAGCGGCCAGATCCAGGCTGCCCGGCGCCGCAGGCGCCGCGGTGTCCACGGTCACGTCCAGGTTGACCGCCCCGGCGCTGACATTGCCGGCGGTATCCGTCTGGAACGCACCGACGTGATGGAGCCCGGCAGCGAGCGCGATGTCGGCGGTGAACGCGCCGCCGGCGACTGTGGCGGTCGCCAGCGCGGCTTCACCGGCATCCTGCACACCGTCATTATCGACGTCGTCGAACAGGGTCACCGTTGCGCCGGTCTCGCCGCTGCCGCTGATGGTTAGAGCGGAGGCGTTCGCAGTGACGTTGTCGCTGTTGGAGTTCCCGGTGTCGTCGGCGGCATCCAGGTCGAGGCCGCTCGGCGCCGAGGGAGACGCGGGATCCACGGTGATATCGAGGGCCGGTGCGCCGCTGCTCACATTGCCCGCCGCATCGGTCTGGAACGCAGCGACGTGATGAGTCCCGGCCGCGAGGGCGATGTCGGCGGTAAACGTGCCACCGCCCACCGTGGCGGTCGCCAGGATGGCTTCGCCGGCATCCTGCACCCCGTCATTGTCGAGGTCGTCGAAGACCGTGACCGTCGCGCCGGTTTCGCCGGTGCCGTTGATCGTCAGGCCGGACGCGTTCGCGGTGACGTCGTCGCTGTTCGCGCTGCCGCTGTCGTCGGCGGCGTCCAGATCGAGGCCGCTCGGCGCCGCCGGCGCCGCGACGTCCACCGCGATGTCGAGACCCGCCGACCCCGTGCTGACATTGCCGGCGGCGTCCGTCTGGAAGGAACCGACGTGATGCGTTCCCGCCGCGAGAGTAATGTCGGCGGTGAAGGCACCGCCCGCGACGGTGGCGGTGGCGAGCGTCGCCTCGCCGGCATCCTGCACCCCGTCATTGTCGAGATCGTCGAACAGAGTCACGGTGGCGCCGGTCTCACCGCTGCCGCGGATGGTCAGCGCCGACGTGTTGCCGGTGACGTCGTCGCTGTTGGAGTCGCCGGTATCGTCGGCCGCCGCCAGGTCGAGGCCGCTCGGCGCAGAAGGTGCGGCGGCGTCAACCGTGATGTCGAGATTGGCAGCTCCGGCACTGACATTGCCGGCCGTGTCGGTCTGGAAGGCGCCTACATGGTGCACACCGGCCGCGAGAGCGATATCCGCTGTGAACGTGCCGCCGGCGACGGTGGCGGTCGCCAGCGTCGCCTCGCCGGAATCCTGCACGCCGTCATTGTCGACATCGTCGAACACGGTCACCGTCGCGCCGGTCTCGCCTACGCCGCTGACGGTCAGGGCCGAGGTGTTCGCAGTGACGTCGTCGCTGTTGGAACTGCCGCTGTCATCAGCCGCCGCCAGGTCGAGCCCACTCGGCGCCGACGGCGCCGTCGTGTCCACGGTAATGTCGAGATTGGTGGCCCCAGCGCTGACGTTGCCGGCCAGATCGGCTTGGAAGGCGCCGATGTGGTGCGTCCCGGCGGCGAGAGCGATATCGGCGGTAAACGTGCCGCCGGCAGCGGTAGCGGTGGCGAGCGATGCCTCGCCGGCATCCCGCACCCCGTCATTGTCGAGATCGTCGTAGAGCGTAACCGTCGCCCCGGTCTCGGCGGTGCCGCTGACTGTCAGCGCGGTCGTGTTCGCGGTGACCGCGTCGCCGCTGGAGCCGCCACTGTCATCGGCCGCCGCCAGGTTGAGGCTTCCAGGCGCGGTCGGCGCCGTCGTGTCCACGGTGATGTCGAGACCGGTCGTTCCGGTACTCACATTTCCGGCGGTGTCGGTCTGGAAGGCGCCGATCTGGTACTGGCCGTTCGCCAGCGCGATGTCGGCCGTGAAGCCGGTGCCGCTGGCGATCGTGGTGGTGGCGAGCGTCGCCTCGCCGGCGTCCTGAACCCCGTTCTTGTTGGTATCGTCGAACAAGGTGACGGTGGCCCCGGTCTCGCCGATGCCGGTGATGGTCAGGCCGGATGCGTTCGCGGTGACGTTGTCGCTGCTGGAGCTGCCGCTGTCATCGGCCGCGGCAAGATCAAGGCCGCTCGCCACCGATGGCGCCGTGTTATCCGATGCGGTCGATTGCTCCAGGCGCTCGGCGATGTTCTCGAATTGCGGCGGCAGGACGAGCGGCAGGATCGGCAGCGCGTGGAACCCGCTGGTTGGTCCTTCCGGGGGCAAATCGCGGGCTGAATGCAGCACGAAGATATAGGCGTTGACGCCGAACACCGTCAGGATCGTTCCGCCGGACACGGGCATCGTCGGCGACTGGGGGCCGGACGGGGCGTCGAGCTCGAAGACCGGTGGATGGGACACGAGCTGCGGCGAGCGGACGTCCAGGAGATCGCCGCTGCCGTCGATGATCTTGGGCGTGCCATCCGCGCCGATCAGAGGACCGTAGCCCTTGATCATCACCAGTTCGGTGCCGGAGCGAATGTAGAGATCGCTGCCAAGGATTTCGAAACTGGACGATGCCAGCGCGAAGGGGATCTCGATGACCAAACCTGGATGCGCAAGGACGACCCAAGGCCCCGGTGCCGAAAACAGGACACCGGAGTCGGTGGAAATCATCGTGGCGGTTTCGATCGCCTTCGCGCCGGCTGGTCCGGACGAGGCGGACTCCGCTGAGATATGTCTGGACTCGTTCAAGCTTCTGTCGAGATGGACGGCCTGGAATCGCGCAGCCTGTGAATGGCTCGCTCGACCGCCCTACGATCCCCCTCGTTCCCCAAGTCCTCATCCGGGTTGTTCACTCCGCCTGTTAATGACCTATGAGCATTAAACAAATGCTAATCACCCACATATTCGGGTATTCTGTCCCCATCGCTTTCTCACCAGATGAGACGCCAAGGGGAGGGTCGCCGCGAACGACGGCGAGCCGCCGGCCGATGTTGGGTACCCCGGGTGCCGGAGGTCATGAAGCCATGCAGGGCTGTTGAGACGTCAAAGCGCCTTGCGGCGAAGACGCGCGAAGCAACTGCCCTTGCTGCGGTGATCGCCGCGGGTTGCCATATGAATGCATCGCGAGCCGCGTCGAAGCTGCAATCATGCATGGCGCTGCTAAGGCCGGGGCGTCATTCCGCGAGTACCTTCCGCATCGGCATGGCGTCCGCTATGCGCCAGACGCGGACTCGCGGCGCTACGTGGCGGACCATCGCCGTATGTCCCCTGTTTCGGAATCATCCGGGCAGTCGCATGGTCTCCGATTAAACGAAGTGGCGCGGAATGGTGCGCGTCCACTCCCTTTCAAAGATCTTCGCGTCCCCTTCGTATGCGTAGATGCTTGAGGCGAGGTTGAACGCTGAGGCACTCGCAGTCAGACGCGTCTTCGCTTCGATCCTTGTCCGCCATTCGCCACGACCAATCTCGTAGACTCGCGTCATCACAGTCTCTGCCGAAAGCGGCTCGTCGTCGCGGATGGACAAGCGCTCGGTCATGCTGGTGCCGATTTCAAGCCCATTGTTCTCCAACCGCTTCAGCCCCTCGTTGCGCTCAGCGCTGAAAACGGTCTCTCCGCTCGCCGCATCGCGCATGACCTTCTGCTCCCAGTGCACCGGAATCAGTTGAGTGTGGCTGGCAGGAGGCCCGCTGTCGGGCGGCGCGAAAACCAGGCCGGCCTCCGTTCCGCTCGTGCGGACGGGCAGGACCATCGTGGACTGCGCGCAATGCACGGTTAAAGTGACCGCCGCGGGAGACGGCCAGATCAGCGGCCAATAGGTAGTAGAGAGCGCGAGCCGGATCTGGCGACCCGCGCGGAAGCGGTACGCGGCATCATTCAATTGCAACGTGACTCGATAGCGCTCACCAGGGACCAGCTGCATCGGCGCCTCATGACCCTTCCGATGGCAGAGATTGAGCGCGCCATAGCTGACGCGTGTCGATGCCCCATCCGGCGCGAGGTCGCAAAGGCGCGCAACCAGGAAGGCCAGTGGTTTATCCACTGACAGCTCCAAGTCGAGCGTCACCGCCCCCAGAATCTCGGTGTCTTCGCTCAACGGCTCGGTATCAAACACCAAGGATTTGCCGTCATCTTCGCGCTGATCGCCGGGAAATTCGGGCCCGCGGCCGCCGGTGCCGTATGGGCACCATTCACCGCCGGCAAGCCCTGTCGCCTGGGGCGACTTCCAGATGAGAGTGGTCGAAGTATGCTGGTCCTGCTGAAGCCGGTCGCGCGCCAAATGCCAAACCTGACCGGCAACCTCGGGGCTCGGCCATGTCGCTTCGGCGATCCAGCGCCCCGGCGCGGTCTCATAGTACGGCCTTGCCGGAAGCGCCTCGCCGCAAAAAGCACGCAACATCGGCTCCTGCATGATGCCCGTATCGGCGCCCTTCAGCCAGTGATCCCACCAGCGCAACGCCTCCTGGAGGAAGCCGATGCCAGGACCGGGAAGGGCCTGATGCGGATACATATGCGCCCAGGGGCCGATCAGACCGAGCCTCGGGCAGGATAGGTTGGCCAGCATGCGTGGAATCGCATTGCTATATCCGTCAAGCCAGCCCCCGACCGCGAACACCGCACAAGTGATGGCGCTATAGTCCTCACAGACCGAGCCGTGCTTCCAGTACGCATCGTAGGTCTGGTGCTCAAGCCACGGTTCGATCGGCTGCACGATGCCGTTCAGCCGATGCACCCACATCTGCCGCCAGGCACCGCCGACGAGCTCTGGATCCGGCGTGCGCGGCAACAGAGAGAAGAAAGTGGTGCCCCAGTCGATCGTGTCGTTCAGCAGGCAGCCGCCCATATAGTGCATGTCGTCGCTGTAGCGGTTGTCCGTGGAGCACGACGTTATAATTGCTTTCAAAGCCGGCGGGCGCAGCGCGGCGACCTGCAACGCATTGAAGCCGCCCCAGGAATTTCCCATCATGCCGACGACACCGGTGCACCAGGGCTGCCGGGCCAGCCAGGCGATCACCTCCGCTCCATCGGTAAGCTCCTGCGCCAAGTACTCGTCGGTCAGCACGCCGTCGGAATCGCCTGACCCTCGCATATCGACACGAATCGCAGCATATCCGTGACCCGCGAAGTATCGATGCATTGGCTCATCGCGCGCACTGGTGAAATCGCGCTTCCGATAGGGGATGTATTCCAGAATCGCCGGTACTGGATCTTCATTCGCATCAACCGGCATCCAGGCGCGGGCGGCCAGCCGACAGCCGTCGGGCAATGTGATCCAAAGATTTTCGATTTCGCGAACGGACTTCGGGAAAGCCTCGACAATGCGCATGGAAATGCCTCGTTACTCCGCGACCATTCGACTCTTGTATGCGACAGCCGCAGGTTCAAAATTCGTTATCTCGTCCAGCGGATAGATGGGGCGCCGGCATACCGTATGCCCAAGGCTCCGCACATTTGCCGATGTTGCGCCCGGCGCATCGACGTTGAAATCCTTCTCCACCCAGGCATCGAACATCTGGTACTCGCAATGCGGACTCTTGATCACGACCAGATCGAACTTCTGCGGATCGAGGCCATTGGCGTAGTAGAGTGAACGATCAACCAACGCGACGGGGCGGCTGATCACAACGATCGTGAAGTTGTCGAAGGTGAGGACTGCGGTCGGCCCTGCGTCGTAGATGCCCGGCCAGCTTTCGTATCGACCAAGGCCGCGAGTCAGCGTTTCAACCGTGGCCTTCACCTTGATTGGCCGAAAGCGCCGGTCCACCGTGCCGCCGAGAAAGACTTCGATCGTCGCACCGACCCCGGCCTCATGCGCGGCCGCCGCTGCAGCCGGGTCGAGTATTTGCGCGAGCACGCACTTGCGATAACCCTCAGCGAGCAAGGCGCCGATGACCGCGTTGGAATCGCCGCTCGCCCCGGACGATGGAGCATCGGCGGCATCGGTGAAGGCAACCGGCCCCGGCATCATTTTGGCCTGGGCCACGGCCTTCGCCAGCGGGATCAACTTACCCTGCATTCGGAAGCGCAGTGTCCAGAATTCGCTGGCGAGACGCTTCGCCTCCTCCGCTGCCTGAATGGAAACCTCTTCGCCTGCGGATACAAGAAAGACTTGGCTGCAGAGTTCGGGCACGTCCGTGAAGGGATTGCCGATCATGATGCCGCCCGCCAGGACTGCGCCTTCACCCTCGAGGCGGCGGATCTCGCGGATGAGATCGCCGTAGCATCCGGTGCGCGTGATCAACTCGTCGCCCCGAACCAGCGCCGGAATGACGACGCGGGTGATAACCGGTCGCAGGCGCCGATCGAGTATATCGAGCAGCAGGCGGGCGGCGCGTTCCCCGGTATCGCGAATATCGACGTGGGGATACGTGTGGTAGGCAACCACACCGTCCACCTGGCGCAGCATGCGGTCAGTCAGGATTCCATGCAGGTCCAGCGAGATGACGATCGGCTTCGAGGGTCCGGCGAGGATGCGCAACTGCTGCAGCAGCATCCCTTCCGGGTCGAGTTCGCCGTCGGCGGCCATGGCGCCGTGCAGTGAAACATAAAGACAGTCCGCCTCCGCGATACGCGACGAAACGTGTTCGATGAATTCACCGGATAGAGACCGCCAGCCTTCGGCCGACAGCAGCCCGGCGCTTTCGGCATTTGCCGCATAGGCCGGCAGAATCTCGATGTCGTCGCGTTCGTCGAACACCTTCAGCGCTCCGCCAATCGCGGATTCCTCGCCGCGCTGAGCAAGCACTTCCTCCCCTCTTTGGATTTGGAAGTTCTCGTATCCGGACGGCTTTGGATTGAACGATGAGATTTCCTGGATGCATTCCGCAATCAGCACTTTGGTCACGATGTCAGCCTTCCTTACCCGCGAAGGGCCGCAGCGTTCGGCGCATATCGCTTGATTTTCTCGATATCGAGCTCGACTCCGAGCCCCGGCGTAAAGGGGATCAGCAGGTAGCCTTCACTATCGAGCTTGAAGGGCTTGGCGACAATGCCGTCGAGGTATGCGCTTCCGCCGATAAACTCGACGTATTCGACCAGCGGCAGCGCCGCGGCGAGCTGGAGATCCGCTGCAAGGCCCAGCGCCGTGTTCCACCCGTGTCCCACGTATCGCACGCCGAACTCATCCGCCATCCAGGCCACGCGCCGCTGTTCGCTGATTCCTCCCATCTTGGTGGCATCCGGCTGCACGATGTCGAAAGCGCCGCGCGTCAGCCACGGCAGGAACGCCTGTCTGCGCGTGAACACCTCGCCACCCGCGATCGGTACCCGGCTGCGGCGTCGCAATTCGCAGAAATCATCGATGGCATCCGGTCGCAGGGCTTCCTCAAACCAGCCCACTCCATGGTCGTGCAACATGTCGGACGTGCGGATTGCCCATTTGAGCCCGTTCGGCCAGTAGGCATCGCTGCCGCCGGCGTCGACGAATAGCTTGTTCGCCTCCCCGGCTGCATCGCGTGCCGCCCGCACGATTGCTTCGTCGAGCGCGGGATCGTCCCGGCGGCCAAAGGGACCCCAGCCGATCTTGAACGCCCGAAAGCCCTTCTCGCGATATTCGGCCACCACTTCGCTCATCCGGGCGGGCTCTTCCATCAGAAGCGAGCAGTAAGGCAAGACTTTGCTGCGATAGACACCACCCAGGAGACGTCCCACCGGCTGCCCGAGCGCCTTGCCGAGAATGTCCCACAGCGCGATATCGATGCCGCTGATGGTATGGGTGAGCGATCCGCCGCGACCCATCCAGAACGTGTTCTGATGCAGCTTTTCGCTGACCCGCTCCGGCTCCAGGGCGTTCTCGTTGCGCCAGAGGGGTTCAAGAACGTCGACCGCCGCTTGCGCCAGGCGTCCGTCGGTAAAGGTGCTTCCATACCCGACGATTCCGGCATCCGTGTGCACGGCGATCAGCGCATGAATGGAATCCTCCGGGTGGATTTCCGACGACCAGCCCCCCTTTGGGCTCTCTCCTGACAGCGGAACGACCGCAATCGACTCAATCCGGATCGAGTTGAGCGCGACTGAAGTGCCGGATGACGAGTTGGGACTTCTTTCGGTATTCATTGAGAGCTCGCATTTGTAAACTGCTGACACTTGGGAAGATTCTTGAGCGAAGAGTTCACCGAACGACTGGTCATCGTGATTGCGCCTTCTCGGGTGGAGGCAATGTGCCGTCCGCCGCTCGCAGGCACGCCGTCATGCGTCCCGGAGCCGTCTCGAACAGCGGCGGGTCCGAGACGCGGCAGCGCGGCTCTACAAAGGGGCAACGTGGCGCAAAGCGGCAGCCGCCTGGCGCCGGCAACGAAACCGAAGTGTCGTCGATCAGTTGCCGCTTCTCGTCGCGCTCACGCGGGTGCCGCGCCGGAGCCGAGGCGAGCAGCACGCGTGTGTAGGGGTGAAGCGGATCGGCAAAGAGTGATTCCGCCTCACCGAGCTCGACGATCCGACCGAGATACATCACGGCGATCCGAGTCGAGATGTGACGCACCACCGTCAGGTTATGGGAAATGAACAGGTAGGTGAGCCCCAGCTCTTCCTGGAGATCCTGCATGAGGCTGATGATCTGTGCCTGGACCGAGACGTCCAATGCCGACACGGACTCGTCGCAGACGACGAATTTCGGCTGCAATGCGAGTGCGCGGGCAATGCCGATGCGCTGCCGTTGGCCGCCCGAGAACTCATGTGGATACCGACCGGCGGCATCTCGCGAGAGACCGACGCGCTCCAGGATGTTCGCCGACCATTCCGCCCTCTCGTCGCGCGAACCGAGACCATGGATCGCAAAGGCCTCGCGAATGGCGCTCCCCGCCGTCTTACGCGGATTGAGCGAGCCATAGGGATCCTGGAAGATCATCTGCAGATCCCGGCGACGCGCCCGAAGTGCTCGTTGTCCGAGCGTCGTCAAATCCGCGCCCTCATAGAAGACCGCTCCCGCCGTGGGCTCGATCAGGCGTAACAGCAGGCGCCCCAAAGTCGATTTGCCGCAGCCCGATTCACCGACCAGGCCGAGCGTCTCCCCCTTGCGAACGGCGAGGTCCACCCCGTCCACCGCCCATGTGGATTCAGCGGACGCACCACGCGCTCGGTAGCGCTTGCGCAGCCCTTCTCCACGAATGAGCGCTTCGCTTGTCATGCTCGCGCCCGCGCCGTCATCTCGTCGCGGCGATACGCGAACGGCCGCAGGCATGCCACCCGGTGATGCTCCTCTACGGGGGCGAGAGGGACGCGACCGTCTTCGCACACCTCTTTTCGATGCGGACAGCGCGGCGCAAATCGGCAGCCGGGAAGTTGCGTGCCCACGCCAGGGATCGTGCCGCCAATGGCAGCGAGTCGGCGTTGTCGTCCCGCGTCCCCGCTCAGGGAAGCCGCCAACAGTGCTGAAGTATAAGGATGGTTCGGCGAGTCGAAGAGCGTGCCGGCCGACGCAACCTCCATCGTCTGGCTGGCATAGAGCACCATCACCCGGTCGGCCGTTTCCGCGATGATCCCGAGATCGTGCGTGATCAGGATCATCGACAGCGACAGTTCGCGTTGCAAATCACGGAGCAGCCGGAGAATCTGCGCCTGGATCGTCACATCCAGCGCCGTGGTCGGTTCATCGGCGATCAGCAGCTGCGGCTCGCCCGCCAGCGCCATGGCAATCATGACGCGCTGTCGCATCCCACCGGATAGCTCATGCGGATATGCATGCAGTCTGGCGGCCGCTGAGGGAATTTCAACCTGTTGCAACAACTCGAGCGCACGACGCGCCGAATCCGCGCCTCGCAATCCCCGTCGCCAGCGGAGCACTTCCTCGATCTGCGTGCCGACCCGCATCACTGGATTGAGTGCCGTCATGGGTTCCTGGAAGACCATGGCCATGCCGCGCCCGCGTAGCTCTCGCCACTGGTTCGGGAGCGAAGGATCGAGGCGTTGCCCGAGGAAATGAAGCATGCCGGACGACATCCGCATCACTCCGGGCAAGAGGCCCATGATCGCGAGCGCCAGCATGGTCTTGCCGCTGCCCGATTCGCCGACGATGCCGAGGACCTCACCCTTCGCCACGGCGAAGGACACGTCGTCCAGGACCGGCGCAAGACTGCCCGCGCGACGGATCACGACCGACAGACCTTGGACGTCCAGCACATCGCCCATGTCAGATTTCCGTCCGCGGATCGAGCAAATCGCGCAATCCGTCGCCCAAGAGGTTGAGGCCGAGCACAACGACGATAATGGCGATCCCGGGAAACATCATGATCCAAGGAGCCGTCGCCGCGAAGTCGCGACCGTTGGCAATGATGTTCCCCAAGGTCGGTGTCGGTGGCTGAGGACCCGCCCCCAGATAGGACAAGGCGGATTCGGACAGAATGGCGATCGCGAACACATAGGTCAGGCGCACGATCAAGGGCGCCATGCCGTTGATCAGCACGTGTCCAAACAGAATCCGGACTGCGCCGGCGCCAAGCGCCCTCGCCGCCTCCACGTATTCCATCTCCCGCAGGACCAGCACCGAGGCGCGAACGATCCGCGTCGTATAGGGAATTGTGGCGATGCTGAGAGCGATCACGACGTTGAAGATCGAGCCCCCGAGCACGGCGCTGATGACCATCGCGAGGAGGATCGCCGGAAAGGCCATCAACGCTTCAACGATCCGCATCAGGATCGTGTCGGCCGTCGCAAAGTAACCGCAGGCGGCGCCCAAGAGCGTGCCGATCACGCCGTTGCATACGACCACGGCAGCGCCAATTCCCAGCGACACCCGCGCCCCATAAAGAATGCGGGTGAAGAGGTCTCGGCCGAAGTGGTCCGTACCAAGCCAGTGACTCGAGCCGGGTGCCAGCAGCTTCTCCTGGTAGTTGCTGGTAATTGGGCTGTAGGGAGCGATTACCGGCGACAGGAGCGCCGGCAGAACGACCACCAAGAACAGGATGCTGCCGATCACGGCAGAGCGGCTTCGTGCCAGCTGTCGCACCGCAATCAGGACACGGCGCGGCCCGGCCATGAGCACAGCTCCGGCTATTGGCTGTTGTATCGTCAATTGAGGCGAACCCGGGGGTCGGCAACCGCATAGAGAAGGTCGACCAGGAGATTGACCAGAAGATAGATCGCCGCGATGAGAAGGAGGCCTGCTTGGACGACGGCAAAGTCGCGGCCTTTGATGGCTTGGATCACGAGACGGCCAAGGCCAGGCAAAGAGAACACCTGTTCAACAACCACGGCGCCGCCCAACAGGCCTCCGGCCATGATCCCGATCACCGTCAGTATGGGTATGAGCGCGTTGGGAAGGCCGTGCCTGAACACGACGAAAGTGCGTGGCAATCCCTTCGCCTCGGCGGTCCGGACGTAGTCCTGGTTGAGAACCTCAAGCATCGCCGAGCGGGTCATGCGCGCAATAAAACCGACGGACCCCGCCGCCAGAGTCAGTGAAGGAAGCACAATGCTGCGCATCCATCCAGTCAAGCTCTCCCCGATCGGCACGAAGCCACCGGTGGGCAACCAACCGAGTTCGACGCCGAGCACGGTGATCAGCAACAGGCCGAGCCAGAACTCCGGGATGGATAGTCCCAGGATGGCGCAACCCATCAGCAATTGATCGGGCCAGGCGTCGCGCCGGAGCGCTGCGAGCGTTCCGGCGGCGACTCCAAACGCGCTTGCAAGCACCAAGGCAATGCCCGCGAGCGACAATGTGACCGGCAGACGCTCCGCGACAGCAGTGGCCACCGACCTCTGCAACAGGAGGGATCGCCCGAAGTCACCGTGGAGGATCCGGCCATACCATGCCAGCACCTGGTCATAGAATGGCTGATCGAGCCCGAGAGTATGTCGGACCCGCTCCACCTCGTCGGCCGTTGCGCCAGGCTCCAGGAAGGCGCTCGCGGCGTCGCCCGGCACCAGCCATATGGTGCCGAACGACATCACGGAGACCAGGAACAGCACTGGCAGAGCCATTGCCAGGCGCCGACAGATAAAGCGGATCATTCCCATGACGCTCGATCCGAAAATCAGATGGCTGCCTGGTTCTTAGGAGCTATGCCAGCCAGACCCCCCACATCCGCGGGATCCGATAGGGCACGAAATTGGTCAGGTTGACCGGTGCCGCCTGGAACAGCCCGTAATTGCCAAGTTGCAAGCCGACCGCATCTTCGTACATGTGCTTCTGGAAATCAGCGAATATCTGCTTGCGCTTGGCGTCATCGAGTTCCGTCGTATAGCGAGCATAGAGTTCGTCAATGACCGGATCGACCTTGATCTGAGACTTTCCTCCCGCCCAGATCGCCATCACCGATGCGGGCCCCTGATAAGGTTCGATGCCGACGCCATGTGCCCAGAAATGCCAGCCGTCCGGCGTAAATCCGAGCTTCTCGACGGTGGCCCAATCGGACACGCGGACGTCTATGTTGATCCCGATCTGTGCGAGTTGCTCCTGGATGTTGGTCGCCGTGTCGACGTCCGGCCGGTAGTCATCAATGATGAAAGTGAGCTTCTCGCCCTTGTAGCTTGACTTCGCGAGGTGCTCCTTGGCTTTTTCGAGATCATGGATGTTGTAGAGGTCGAGGCCGGCTTTGGTCGCGTAAGGCGAGTTCGGGAATACCCAGCCTCCGTCCACCAAATTGATGTCGGGAAAGGAAATCTCCATGATCTGCTTCATGTCGAGCGCTGCCTCGACCGCACGCCGGAAATTCACGTCGCCGGTCGGTGATTGCGCGTGATTGAACTTGAAGACCTGCAAATAGAATGGAATCGCCTTGAAGACCTGGAACTTCGCTTTGTCGAGCTGGCTCACGGCCGAGCTGTTCATGTCCTCGATGAACTGGATCTCACCGGCCTGTAGCCCGGCGACCTGGGCCGCCGCGTCGGGCATGAAGCGGAACGTGATGGCGTCGAGGAACACCTCTTTGCGTCCGGCAAACCCGTTTCGATCCTTGTAGGCATCGTTCAGTGAGTATCCGTCGAAGCGCTCGAGCTTGACGTGGCTGTCAGGCGTGTATTCGACGAACTTATACGGACCGGTGCCGATCAGTTGCACCTGCTCGGGCGCCTTGTTGGCTTCCTCCTCCGGAAAGATCGCGATGGGCCCGCGGGGCGTCGACAGGGCGTCCAGGAAGGTCGCCTCGTTCTGCTTGAGGGTCACCGTCACCTCTTGGGGTCCGGTGGCCTTCACGGTGTCGATGCCTTCGATCAGCTTGGCCGAGATGCCGACCTTGCGATAACGCTCGATGGAAGCGACGACATCCGCGGGACCCATCTCCTTGCCATTGTGGAATTTGACGCCGCTCCGAAGCGCGAATGTATAGGTCTTGCCATCGGCGCTGATCTTGCAGCCTTCGGCCAGATCGGGGATCGGAACTCCGTCTTCTCCGCGCGCGTAGAGCCCCTCGAACATGTGCAAGCAGATGTCGCGCGCGTAGGACGATGAGTTCTGGTGGGGATCGAGACTGGCCGGCGCGCCGGCCAGTGCGATCGCCACCGTGCCTCCGCGCTTTGGCGTCGCGTCCTGCGCAAAGGATTTGCGGCCGGGCAACGCAAGACCGGCAGCGACAGCCCCGGCAGCGCTCGTGAGCAATAGTTGGCGACGGGTCCATTGTGACATTGGGTGCCTCCTCCGTGGCGTGCGTCCGATCAAAATTCGGATCGTGATTTTTCAGTAGCTTGAGTACGGTATCGTATACGATTATACGATTCAAGTGGCTTTTTTGGCGGCTTCGCGCCGGGTGCGGGCTTTCGGTCAGCATGAGGTATAAGGGCGCAGTTGCGGCATAATCGGGACCACAAGGAGACGAGTCGGGCATGCACGGACCCGTTGCGAACCAGAAGGACGATGCGCTTGAGGGCGGACAGGGGTGGCAGCGGTTGCAGCCGGTCACCTTGGTCGACCGCGCCGCAGAGGCGATCATCGCCGCAGCAGCTTCCGGACTTCTTCTACCCGGGGATCGGGTCGTCGAAGCCGAGGTGGCGCGCTCGCTTGGAATCAGCCGCGTCCCGGTTCGGGAGGCCCTGCGCATGCTGGAGAGCCAGGGCATCGTTACCAATGAGCCCTATAAAGGCCTGAGGCTCATGCGGGTCGACGCAGACCACTTGAAGAACGTGCTGACGGTTCGCGTCGCACTAGAAAGTGTCGCTGTGCAGGAGATCCTGTCTCGCCGGGATGGTCGACGCGAGTTGGTCAAGCGGCTTACGAGCCGCCTCCACGAAATGGAGAACAGCGTCAAATCAGACGACGCTTACTTGTTCGCAAGGGCGGATACGAATTTCCATCGTGAACTCTGCATGCTGTCGCGAAACGACGTGCTGTGCAGGATGTGGGAGCAGATCGCACGCCAGCTCACCATCTATGTCGGCTTGTCCACGCTCACAAAGGATCGTGAAGGTATCGTCGATGAACATCGCCGTCTTATTTCTGTTCTTGCCGACGGGAAGCTCGATCAGATTGTAAGGGCGCTCGAGGACCACATCAGGGCGCAGAATGAGATTATCGACTTCGAAAGCCTCGTTGCACGTCGACGCGCCGCCGGAAAAAGGCGCCGCGTCCAGCATGCATAATATTCCGTTATCTTTTGCAGGGACCAAGGGGGCGCGGGCAAATCTCTCGCGCGTTGCCGTCGCTACGGGGATTTGGGCGGCAGCCATAGAGAAGCTGCGGCGACCGGTTTAATAATAGATTGGGAAGTTGGTAGCACCGGACGGATTTGAACCGCCGACCAAGGGATTATGATTCCCCTGCTCTACCGCTGAGCTACGGTGCCACCGGGACCTGTCTTGAAGGTCGAGCGGGCAGCTTGTAGAGCGACCGCCCCAGCCTGTCAAGAAATACCCAAGTCCTTGTTATATTAAGCTAATCGCCAGGCGCGGAAAGCCCGATCTGAGCGCCTTGTAACCCGGCGCGGTGCTGCGGCGAACCGTTCTCCAGATCAGGAACGGAGGGCGGCATGGCGCACGGCAGGATTGGGATCGGCGGGTTCATCGTGGCGCTTTCGCTGGCGGTCGGCCCGGCCGTCGCCGAGCCGAGCCCGGTCGTGGTCGAGCTCTTCACCAGCCAGGGCTGCTCCTCCTGTCCGCCGGCCAATGCCAATCTCGCAGGCGTGGCCGACCGGCCCGACGTGCTGGCCTTGAGCTTCGGCGTCACCTATTGGGACTACATCGGCTGGAAGGACACTTTCGCCAAGCCGGAATTCACCAACCGCCAATACGCCTACGAGCACAGCCTGCACCGCGCCACCGCCTATACGCCGCAGATGGTGGTGAACGGCACGATGGATCTCATCGGCAATTCGGCGGAAGAGCTCGACCGCTTCATCGGCGCGGCGCGCCAGAACGCCGCCACCGACGCGCCGAAGATCACACTTGCTGAAGGCAAGGTCACGATTGGCGCTGGCTCCGCGCCGGAGGATACGGCCGATGTGTTGCTGGTGCGCTATGACCCGAACATCGTCGATGTGCCGGTGGCGCGCGGCGAGAATACCGGCCGCACCCTGCCGCATAAGCACGTGGTCCATGAGCTGACCCGGCTCGGCGGCTGGAAAGGCGAAGCCGTGAGCTTCGACTTGCCCGCAGCGCCCGACGGATTGACGACCGCGATCCTGGTGCAGAGCGCCTATACCGGGCCGATCCTCGCCGCGGCGAGCGACTAGCTCAGCCGAACGTCTTCCTGAGATAGGCGAGCGCCGGCGGGTCGATGCTGCGCGCGGCGATATCGACGCGTTCCTCGATATTCTCCGTCGAGGTGAAGGCGTCGAAGGCCTTGGCGGTCGTCTCGTTCCAATCGTCGCGCGCCGCGGCCGGCAGATAGTTGAGCCGCCGCATCATCGCGCAGAGCTCGGCAAGGATCGGGCCGGCGATCGAGATCTTCTCGCTCTGCAGGCTCGATCCGAAATAGAGCTGCTGCAGATCGAGCAGGCGGCGCAGCTCCGCGACCGGATCCGGATGGTCGTCGACCCGGAGATCGACCAGCACATCATTCTTGCCGCCATAGCCGCCCTCGGCCTTGACGACGTAGACGGCCGAGGCCTGGCGGCCGCGCCGGTCGCCGCCCGCCGCCTCGCCCCGCGCGAGTGCATTCACCAGACGATCGGACAACGCGCCGGTTGACGACTGGAACGACACGGCCATCGCCTGCACCGTATCTTCGCCGACCAGGATGTTGCCCTGCGCGGTCGTCTTCGAGGCCGCCGGCCGGCTGCTGAACTTCACCGCCGCCGGCAAAGAACTCGGCATGTCCCAGGCGGCCGTTTCTCTGGCCATTCGGCGGCTGGAGCAGCAGTTCGGCATCAATCTCTTCGTGCGCGGGCATCGGCGCGTCGCGCTGACCGAACCCGGCACGCGGTTCTTCGCCGATGTATCGCTGGGCCTTTCTCACATCCAGAAATCGGCCGAGCGGCTGAAAGGATCGGGGAGCGGCAATCACGTCACGCTGTCGACGACGACGGCCTTCGCGGCACTTTGGATGGTGCCGCGGCTGCAGCGCTTTCGCGAGGACCTGCCCGGCGTGGAGCTGCGGCTGCACACCGCCGACCGCGATCTCGACCTGGAGGCTGAGCGCATTCCCTTGGGCATTCGCTACGGCCTTCCCGGCGAGATGCCGGAATACGGTCTTCTGCCACTTGCACCCGAAGCGATCTATCCGGTCTGCAGCCCGTCTTATCTCAAGACCTTCGGCGTTCCGAAGACGGCCAAGAGCCTGCTGGAACATCGCCTCATCCATCTCGAAGAGCCGCATCGACCGACGGTCATCACCTGGTCGCAATGGCTGGCCTCTGCCGGCCTCGACAAGCCGGCACGCAATCCACGGGGCCTGCGCATCAACGACTACGTCTCCGTGATCCAGTCGGCGATGGAAGGCCAGGGGATCGCTCTCGGCTGGGCGCACCTGACCGATCGGCTGGTGGACAACGGACTGCTGGTGCGGATCACCGATCATGTCTTGCGCACCGGCAAGACCTACAATGTCGCTTGGCCGAAGGACCACGAGGTGACCGGCCATGTGGCCGCCGTGCTGGAATGGCTATCCAAGCAGCACTAGCGCGCGCGATGGAGACTCGAATTCGGCGCGCCTGCATAGTCCTGCATTCACGCCACTCTACGCCGGACTCGACGCGTCGATCGTGGTATAATCGGCAGGCTGTTTGACATCGTGGAGCCGCCGGTGAAGTCGCGTGAGACGCGACGCCGTTGCGACAGAGTCGCATTTAACTTGGACCCAGCTTGTACAGAATCGAAAATCAGAACGGCCTCCCAAACGAGGCAAAAGCCATTCAGCGTCAGAGGCTTGATGTGCTTTTACGGCGCCAAAACTGGGTGGGTGCGTAAAAAATTCTTAATGCGCGCGCGCCGGTTCGGTTCAGCACAGAAACGGAGCGGAGATCAGTCGGCGAACATCGAGGTGAGCTTGAGTGCCACGCCCATCTTGCCTTCGACCTTCAGCTTGCCGGTCATGTAGGCCATGGTCGGGTCGAGGTTGCCCTTCATCAGCTTCTCGAGATTCTCGGCGCTGATCTTTATCGTGGTGTCGGCCTCGCCCTTGTCCTCGTTGGAGATATCGGGGCTGCTGTCGGTCCCGTCCCAGAAGATGACGTCATCATCGATCAGGAACTTCACCTTGTAGCCGAGCTGCACGTTGCGCGAAGCCTGCTTGCGCAGTTCGTCGGTCAGTTCAGCGAGATCCATGTTCTCCCCCGTAAGCGCGATCTAAGCGGCCGTTCTTGCATCCGCGGCTTCGTTGCGGCGGATCCAGCCGCCGCCGAGCACGCGACTCCCCTGATAGACGACGCAGGCCTGGCCCGGCGCCACGCCGAACTGCGCCTGGTCGAACACGACTTCGGCCCTGTCGCCGGAGACCGAGATTTTCGCCGCGGCCGGCTTGCTCATGGAGCGGATTTTCACCGTGACCGGGAGATCGCGCGCCGGACCGCTCAGCCAGTTCACTTCGCGCAAGTGAATGCCGGCGCAGGCGAGTGCCGCCTTCGGGCCGACGATCACTTCGCGGCGCGCCGGATCGACCCGCACCACGTAGAGCGGCTCGTTGCTGGTGGCCTGGTCGTTGACCGAGATGCCGCGGCGCTGGCCGATGGTGAAATGGATGACGCCGCCATGGCTTCCCAGTACCCGGCCATCGATGTGGCGGATCGCACCGGGCTCGGCGGCGCCGGGTCGTAGCCGCTCGACCACGCTCACGTAGTTGCCGTTGGGTACGAAGCAGATGTCCTGGCTGTCCGGCTTCGCCGCCACGGGGAGGCCGAAGCGCTCGGCCAGCGCGCGGGTCTCGGTCTTCGGCATGCCGCCCAGCGGAAAGCGCAGGAAGTCGAGCTGCGCCTGGGTGGTGGCGAAGAGGAAGTAGCTCTGGTCGCGCGAGGGATCGGTCGCGGCATGAAGCTCCGCGCCCGCATCGCCCGTCATGCGCTGCACATAATGTCCAGTCGCGAGACAGTCAGCGTCGAGCGAACGCGCCTGGTCCAGGAGATCGCGGAACTTGACCCGCTGGTTGCAGCGGACGCAAGGGATCGGCGTCTCGCCGGCGAGATAGGAGTCGGCGAAGTCCTGCATCACCGCATCGGAGAAGCGGTTCTCGTAGTCGAGCACGTAATGCGGAATGCCGATCCGGTCGGCCACCTGGCGCGCGTCGTAGATGTCCTGCCCCGCGCAGCAGGCGCCCTTCTTCTGCAAGGCGAGGCCCTGGTCGTAGAGCTGGAGCGTGACACCGACCACGTCATAGCCCTGCTCTTTCAGGAGCGCCGCCACGACCGAGGAATCGACGCCGCCCGACATCGCCACCACGACACGGGTCGCGGCGGGCGCCTTGGCAAAGCCCAACGAGTTCAAGGACGTATCCATGGGTCTAGCTTACCAGAAACAGCCAAATTCAACCGACCAGGATTTCCGAGATCCGGCGGAACGGCGCGGGGTCGGCGCCGAGGCCGAATGCCGCGGAAAAGTGGCCCTGGTCGCGGCGAAACAGGTTCTGCGCCGGGACCCGCCAGTTGGCCACCAGGCGCCGGCCGCCATCGATCGGAGTGACGGTGTCCCGCTCCCCCAGCATCAGCACGATCCGCTCCGGATCGAGCGGCGGGGTCGGGTCGGCGTCCACGACCTTGGCGAGCGGCAGGAAGGTGCTCGAGGTCCAGCCCGCGGCCTCGGAGGCGACGTCGAGGCCGGCGACCACCGCCAGCGCGGAATCGAGTGCCAGGCTGCTGACCTTGTCGGTGGTGGTCAGCAGCATCAGCGCGTCGGGCTTGGCATCCGACGGCCAGGCCCCGGTGCGGCCCGCCGCCACCTGCGAGGTCAGCGCACCCAGGCTGATGCCGCTGAAGGCGACCCGCGGCGATCCGTTGCCGCGCGCCCAGGCGGCGAGAATGCCGAACTCCTTGGCCGCTTGGGACAGATGGCGCAGCGCCGAGCTCGGCGGCGCGATGATGAAGCTCTCACCGCCATAGAGCCCGGCGGCCACGCGGCGGTTGTGTCCGGGCCCATCCGGCAGGATGACGCGCATGCCGTGCGCGGTGAGCGAAGCATATCCCCGCACGTCGCCCTTCATCATCTCGGTCTCGATGGCGAGGCCGTGGCCGAAGATCAGCGTCGGCATCCCGCCGGTCGGCTTTCGCTTCGGCTCATAGACATGGGCGTAAACGGTGTCGTGGTCCACGCCGGGTGTCTGAAAGCGCAGCCAGTACTCGACGAAGTCGGCGGTTTCGATCGCACGGCTGCGCTCGACTTCCGGCAGCCGGTCCGGGAGGGCGAAGAAGGCATCCGGGTTCGCCATCGCGCCGGCGAACTCATCCATCATCGCGGCCGGCGTCGGCACGTCGAGCTTCACCGCCGGCAGACCATGGCGGCGGGCGAACATCAGATAGGTAAAGCGATGGCTGAACCAGTTCTGCGCGGCAGCGCGGCGCTTGTCCTCGACCGCCGCCGCATCGCCATTACCGCCGAACACCGTGTCGTTCCAGCGCGCGAAGGCGGCATCCGAGCTCCGCTTCAGCGCAACGGTCTTTTTCAGCCGCTTGGCGATGCCCGGCACGCGGCCGCAATCGAGCTCGTCCGCGAAGCAATCCGGGTCACCCTGGGATATGCCGGCCGCCGCCCAGGCGCGCGAAGCCGGAAAAATGCGTTTCAGACCCCAGAGGCAGACCGGGTCGACCCAGGGTCGGGCGAACATCTTGAAGAAGATGCTGCCGTTCAATCCCGCTCCTCGAGCCAAGCCGCCTGGATGGCTTCGAGGATCTTCTCGTTCGACTTCTTGGGATCGTCTTCGAAATCGGGCAAGGCCTGGACCCACTTCCAGAGATCGGTGAAGCGGAGATTGACGACGTCCGCTTCCGGGTGCGCCTCCTCCAGCTCGATCGCGATGTCCTGGACGTCAGTCCATTTCAGCTTCTTGGGCATTGTCCGCGCCGATTACTTCTCGACCATCATATTGCGAGTCGCAGTCGGCAGCGTGACAGTCAGCCCATCGAGCTCCTCGGTCATCTTGATCTGGCAGCCGAGGCGCGAGGTGTGGGTCAGGCCGAAGGCGAGGTCGAGCATATCCTCCTCGTCCTCGCTCGCCCCTTCCAGCACGTCGTACCATTCCGGATCGACGATCACATGGCAGGTCGAGCAGGCGAGCGAACCCTCGCAGGCGCCTTCGAGGTCGATGTTGTTGCGATGGGCGATTTCCAGCACGGAGAGCCCCAGCGGCGCTTCGACTTCGACGCGCTCGCCACCGGTCTTAATGAAGGTCATCTTCGGCATATTAAAGGCTCTCCAATGCCTGATTCTTCAGGCTCTTAACGACTTTTACCCGGCAGTTGGCCTATTCGGCGCGGTCAGTTGCCATACTGGCCTCAACCTCGTCAAGGCTGTGGCCTTTCAGCGCCTGCTCCATCGCCCGGTCCATGCGGGCCTGGGCGAAGGGATGGCTGGCCTTTTCCAAGGCTTCCACGGATGCGCCGATCCGGTCCCGATCCTCGCCCTCCATGGCCTTGCGAACTTTGCCGGAAGCGGCATCGATCGCGGCGCGTTCCGACGGCTGGATCAGGTCGCCGTCCGATTTCAGGGCGGCGTCGAGGGCCAGGAGCATGCGCTCGGCCTCGACCCGGGCCTCGATCAGCAGACGCCGCTCCATGTCCTCGCGGGCATGGGTCAGGCTGTCCCGGAGCATGTCGGCCATCTCGTCCTCGCCGAGCCCGTAGCTCGGCTTGACCGCGATCTCGGCTTTGACCCCGGTGGTCTTCTCTTGGGCGCCGACCGTCAGCAGGCCGTCGGCATCGACCGCGAAGGTGATCCGGATCCGGGCCGCCCCCGCCGCCATCGGCGGGATGCCGGTCAGTTCGAACCGCCCGAGCGAACGGCAGGCATCCACGGTTTCACGCTCGCCCTGTACGATGTGGATCTGCATGCCGGTCTGGCCGTCCTGGTAGGTGGTGAACTCCTGGGCCTTGGCGACCGGGATGGCGGTGTTGCGGTCGATCACCTTCTCGACGATCCCACCCACCGTCTCGATCCCGAGCGAGAGCGGGATGACGTCGAGCAGCAGAGTATCGCCGCCGCGGGTCAGCGCCTCGGCTTGCAGAGCGGCGCCGGCGGCGACCACCTCGTCAGGATTAATATCCGAGAGCGGCTCGCGACCGAAGAACTTCGCCACCATGCGGCGGACCAGCGGCACCCGGGTAGACCCGCCCACCAGCACCACGCCTTTGACCTCGGGCGCCGTAACCTGGGCGTCCTCGAGCACTTGGCGGCAGGCGCGAAGCGTGCGCGCCACCATGGACTCGATCAGCGATTCAAATTTTGCAAGATCAATGAATTGCCGAAGCTCTTTCCCGTTCATCTGGAACTTTCCAGCACAGTGGGATCCGAAGCTTGGAATTCACGTGACTTGAAGTCGCGGC
>JADMIO010835353.1_pt1 | contig 56696 bp, 47 predicted proteins | sample 8958161 | NCBI WGS metagenome assembly JADMIO01 (sample SAMN16585339, study PRJNA669376) | soil metagenome | isolation source: Crop rotation soil | place: USA: Cullars Rotation, Alabama | collected 2011
AGAAAAAGCTCGATGCATTTACCGTCAGGTTTCCTGCAACAGTAGTAGTCATTGAAGTGGTCACCAGCGTTAAGCCTGATGTAGCAAAAGTATTAGCAACTGTAAAGTTTTGAATAATATTACTAGTATAAGTTCCGGCGCAATTAAACTGCTGACCTACTGTTCCATTCCATAACATTGTAGAAGTCGCACCGCTTGCATTGATTGTTCCACCATTGGTAACAGAAGTAAGCAAAGAAAGTCCTAATGTGTTATTATTCAGATTAAAGGTACCACCGGCAACAGTGGTCAAAGATCCTATGTTCGCATTCTTATCAAGATTAACTATAGCTCCTGATATATTTACTGTTAAAACGCCGTTGGTAGGTGTAGTTGAAACAGGCAATTCATTCAATGTACTATATGTCTGAGCTGTTCCATAAGTGATTGCATAAGCTCCTGATGTATAATTAAAAGACGGTGTTCCATTGATAGATCCGGCAAAACGACTTGTGGCGAACGCAGTGCCGGGAATACCAATTGTAAGGTTACCCGCATCAAGACTGCCTGCCGTCAATGTCAAACCACTTACTAAAGCAATTGGAACACCAAACTGAACACCCGGTGTTAATCCTGAAGTGTTGTTGATGCTGATCTGAAGCATTCTTCCATTGGTGCCGTTATTCTGATAGTTACCTGTACCACCTATCGTCTGAAGAACAGATCCATTCATTATAACATTTCCACCGCTGGCGGGAAACATAAATGTACCATTGTTGGTGAGGTCATTTTTTACAGTTAATGTGGATGAGTTCAAGCTAAAATAAGAGCCGGAATTAATAGTCAGATTTCCAACAGTAAGGACTGCATTTAAAAATGCCCCCGACGTAGTGTTTGTATTAGCTGAAATAACATTGCTGACAATTGTACCGGTGTAAGCTCCAATTGTTATAGCTTGTGACGTAGCACTGGAAGGAGCATTAAAAAGAAGTGTCGATGTTGCGCCGTTAGCGGTAATTGTCCCTGCATTGTTTATTGGTGTAGACGCGGACAAACCCAAGGTGAAATTGTTTACATTAAATATTCCTCCTGCTACCGTAGCCACCTGGCCGATATTAGCATTTTTATCAAGTGTTACTGTTGCACCGCTTATAGCAACAGTTAATACCCCGTTTGTTGGAGTTGTTGACGCAGGCAATTCATTCAATGTGCTATAAGTTTGTGCAGTATTATAATTAATAGCATACGCACCGGTAGTATAACCAAAGGAAGGAACAAAAGATAAGGAGCCGGTAGATCGATTCGTAGTGACCGCTGTACCTGCAACCCCGATTGTCAAGGAACCTCCACCTGTATTCGTTACAGCACCGGATACAAGTTGTAAAGTTGTAGCCACAGTAACCGCGCTTCCTAAATCAACGGAAGGTGTTGTTCCTGTTCTGTTGACACTGAGCGCTCCAATTGTCTGTGCACCACCCGTAAAAAATAAAGTACCGAAAGCACCGCCTGTTGTACCGCCAATTACAAGTCCTGAAGAACTGGTAGTGGTAAATGTAGCACCGCTACCGGTAATAGTTCCATTCAGGTTTAACGTCTGACCTGCAAGTGCCAAAGCCCCTTGCGTCATAGTCATGGTTCCTGAAACAGTAGGATTACCACCTAAAGTTACTACTACACCTGCAGAAGCATTCATGGTGAAATTGCTGAAGGTCTGTGCAACCGAGGAAGTAGTAGTGACATTTCCAGTAGAAAGAATATTCACCGTCGAGCCGCTGGACCATGTTGCGGTGGCGATAATTGTACCGGTGCTTGAAAGCTTATATACTCCTGTTGAACTAAAAGTCAAATTTGTAGCAAGCGATGTTATGGTACCGGAATTGTAGGTCATATTTCCGTTAACAGTAGTTGCTGTACCTGTAGCATTGTATGTACCTCCGCTAAGCGTAATTGATCCTGTAGAAGCAACAGTTACCGTTGTCGTGGCAGTAGCAGTAAACGTACTTGCAATCAAATTAAGTGTACCGCTTATACTACAGATTTGAGCAGTTGTAGCCATAGTAAGGTTCAAGGCTGTTCCCGAAACACCCATCTGCAGGGTACATGTGTTAGCAATAGTAAGACTGGTTGATGCCGAACCGATATTGATAGAAATCGCACTATTTGCCGAAGCTGCCAAACAAGTTACATTCGTATTGGTTCCGGTAATAGTGAGAGAATGTATTGTTGTGTTAGGAACAGCAGTAACAGAATATGTTGCTCCCGCCGGACCAGATGCGTCAAAGGTAACATCATCTGATGCTCCCGGTACAGTTTGTCCAGGCGTGCCATTTGATGCGGTTGCCCAACTCGAAGTTGCAGCCCAGGAAGCGCCGGCAGCTCCCACCCAGAATCTTGCTGCTGCATCCGCCCTATAACTTGAAAAAACAAGCATTAAAAAAGCAACAAAAAAACCTAACGTTGCAACTTTGGACAAGTTAGATTTGCGGTTTGTAGTCTCTACATTGCTGTCAACTACGGGGTAGTTATTTTTCATACGATGAACTTTTATTATCTATATATTCTTTATAAAAAAAATTAATCAAACGCTGAAATTTCAGCATTTAACATATATTCAGGCTGAGTCCTGTTTTTGTAGGCGGAATAGCGCATTAGATATTAAAATTTGCAAAATAAATGCACTTGGAGTAGCCCCGAAATTGCGTGTAAATATACTACGGATATTATTAAATTTTTAATGATTTTTATCAAATATAGGGGTTAATTTATCGAAGCATAGGCAGTCATTTATCGAAGCACGGCAAACCGTTGATCCGAAGATTGGAATGAAGACAAAAAAATGCTAAAAAACAGCTTTTTTGATCTTTCTTTCTCATTAATTTAGATGCTTTTTTTCAGCAAATGATTGCCTTTTTCTGATTAAATATTTTCATGCAAAGAAATTAACACTTCAAAACATAAAAAATAGTCAAAACAACCACGGTATCGTAATCGTTTATATTACATAGTAAACGCTGTTCGCCACTTTGCAGTTCTTTAAATTTTACTGAATTTCTGACACTTTTCGTCAGGATTTGAAAATAGAAATAGTCAAAAAATCCTCACTTTTTTGTTAAACTGAAGACTTGTTTACCCCTCAATTCAAAACTTCACCCTTTTCTGCTCCTTTTTCACGAAAAGAGCAAGAACCTTTGCGAAAGGAGCAAGAGGAATCGTCGAAGGAGTAAGAACCTTTCTTAAAGGAGCAAGAGGAATTGCCGAAGGAGCAAGAACCTTTGATAAAGGATCAAGAGGATTCGCCGAAGGAGCAAGAACCTTTGATGAAGAAGCAAAAGGATTCGCCGAGGGAGCAAGAACCTTTCATAAAGGAGCAAGAGGAATTGCCGAAGGAGCAAGAACCTTTGATGAAGGAGTAAGAGGAATTGTCGAAAGAGCAAGAACCTATGATGAAGGAGGAAGACGAATCCTTGAAACTGCTTGTAACTTTAAGGAACCCACCTTCAGCCCTTTTTGACCCGATTGATTCAAAATTAAATAAATGCTATTTAAGACTTTCAAGTTAATTGTTAAACAACTTTAATTATTGCTTAACTAGCTTGAGAGTGGTAATCCGGGTGCCGTTTTTCACTTCAGCGAAATAAATTCCGGGGGCAAACGAAAAAATATCTATTTCAGGATTTGAAGTGCCCGGTTTTATCTGATTTATATATAGTTCTTCGCCGAGAACTGTATATATCTTTATGGATGCATTGCTCTCCGAAACATACAAACCATTCAGTGTGAACATGCCTGAAACAGGGTTGGGGAAAATCCGCACCTCTCCCCCACCAGCAGTGGAAAGCTGCGGGATTCCTGTTAGCATTACCGTGATGCCAACAGCTATGCTGCATCCATATTTATTTTTCACTTCTAAATTATAATTGCCGTCAGCGGAAACAATAATTTGCGGCGTCGTATCTCCCTGCAGGGGCGCATTGTTAGTGTACCATTGGTAGAACACATAATCGGAGTCAACGGTGCAGGTCAGTGTATCAAAGGACTGGGTGATGGATGGAGTTTTAGGACTTGGTAAAACTGTAACGGAAACTGTATCGGTCCAGGCGCAACTGCCTTTCATAACAGTAACCGTGTAGGTGATACTGGATAAAGGAATTACCCGTGGATTTGCTGCAGAAGAATCTGAAAGGTATTTGGACGGTTGCCATAGGTAAGAGGAGCCGCTGTCAACATGCAGCCTGAAGTAGCCGCCTTCGCACAGTGTTGTATCCGGGCCTGCATTGGCAACCGCTGCAGAACCAACCGTAACTGTAATGCTATCATAAGCCGGACAGGATCGTGCACAGAATAAATTGTTCCAGGCTGTAACAGAATATTGAGTTGTCAAAGATGGGCTGACGTAAACAGAGTCTGTTGTTGCACCGTTGCTCCATAAATAGGATGTCGCTCCTGAAGCTATCAACAGGGTGCTGTCGCCGGAACATATACTGTTATTGCCGGAAATGCTGATAGCAGGAGTTGCCAAGTTTAATATATAGGTTATCTGCGCTTTTGTCAGGGGCTGGTTGTATACGCGCAGGTAATCAATTGTGCCGGCGCTTTCTTCATTCGGAACTGCATTGTCGTCTTTAAACAGGATGAGGTCGGATGTAAAGACCCCTGCGGAAAGATTATCATTGAAGCTGACCTGCAGGCTGTCGTTTATATATGCATTCATCTGGTTTGTTGCCGCATCACGGGTCAGAAAAATATGGAGCCAGGTGTTATTCGCAGCCATGTTGGTAGTGCCTGTATTCTGTGTGTACATCTGCAGGTTATAGTTTCCACCGGAGCCGTAGGAATAAAAGCCAAGGTCGGAAGTATTGTTTTTAAAATCCACGATACGCTGCCACAGCCGCTGGTAAGGATTGCTGGTAAATTTAAAAAGCACTTCAACGGTGTAGTTGTTTTTTGGAAATGTTGTTCCGATAGGCAGATCAATTCCCTGGTCAACGGCCCAGTTATAAAATGAATCTGTTCCGCAGGCGGCAGCTCCGGTGGAATAAGTGCCTAAGCCGTTGATGGCAGTTAGAGGAGTTCCGCCGCCTGCTTCGCTCAAGTTTCCGGAAAAGTTGTAACAAGCTACCGGTGAAGGGGCCTGGGCCAAAGAAGTAAGGACAGAAAAGAGCAGTATGCCTAAACTGATTAATCCTGCTGCCTTTAGCTTTCCTATACGTATATATCTATTCATATTATCGTTGTAGACGGAAGATTATCCGTTCCCTAAATATAGGGCATAAATCCATCTGCTGATTGCCTGCAAAGAGCCGGATAGAAATCTTTTACTTCTACAAATATAGGTATTAGCAATACATTCATTCAAGAATGGAGCGCAAATTTAGCCAATAGCTTATTTCGGGTTGTCAAGCAATATAAATCATTGGCAAACAAACGGATTTTTAATAGTCAGATGGCAGCAATTCCCCCCAGAGTAAAGAACAACAGTTGATTAAAACCATAGTAATAACAGGTGCATTGAGATAAAACCTTATAAATATTATTGTTAAATTTGCATCCTGATTACTTCTTTTCACGCGTCGGGAAATTACATCATATATAACAAACCAGAATAAATAATGATTGATACTGCTACTTTAATTAAGACTACCATTACTGAACACTCAAGAATCAGCCAGGTTAATACGAAAGATCTTCCTTTCGGAAAATATTTTTCCGACCACATGTTTGTTTGTGAATATATAGACGGAGAGTGGCAGAATTTACGGATCATCCCTTATGGTCCTATGCCGATGAGCCCTTCTATTTCAGCATTGCATTACGGCCAGGCGCTCTTTGAAGGAATGAAAGCCTACAGGACGGACAGTGGAGACGTAACTCTTTTCCGCCCGGTTGACAACTGGAAGAGGATGAACTTATCTGCTGAACGTTTGTGCATGCCACCTGTTCCTGAAAATGTCTTTATGGAAGGGCTGCTGCAACTGATACGCCTTGATAAACAATGGGTACTGAATGAAGAGGGATGCTCATTATATATACGGCCTGTCATGTTTGCCATTGATGAAGCTCTGGGTGTGAAAGCATCTTCGAGCTACCGTTTGGTGATCATGACTTCTCCTTCAGGTCCTTATTACAAGGATCCGGTGAAGATGAAGATTGAAACTCATTTCGCCCGTGCATGCGACGGAGGCACAGGCTTTACAAAAGCTGCCGGTAATTATGGTGTATCTCTTTATCCTGCCAGGCTCGCTCAACAGGAAGGCTATACACAGGTGATCTGGACAGATGCAAAAGACCATGAATACTTTGAAGAAGCAGGGATGATGAACGTGATGTTTGTTAAAGACAATACACTTATCACTCCTTCTATTTCAGGAAACACCATACTTGCAGGGATAACAAGAGACTCATTGCTTACCATTGCCCGCGACTGGAACATGAAGGTGGAAGAAAGAAAAGTTAGTGTAAAAGAAGTGATAGATGGATTGCAATCAGGCTCCGTCACGGAAGTTTTTGGAGCAGGAACGGCTGCTACAGTAGCGCTAATCAGCGCTGTGGGGTACAATGGAAAGGATTATACAGTCCCTGCTATCACCCCGGAGTCCTTCTCCTACAAAGCCGCCAGGCACCTTATGAATATCAGGAGAGGAAAAACTGCTGATACGCATAACTGGCTGGTAAAAATCTAGAAGCAATTCTTAATTATTTTTATTGTACGCAGGGATCTATAGTATCCTTTTTCTTCGTTGAAATGTTTTCAATGATGGACAAAATTAAAGCAGAGATTAAATTAGTTTTGCATCGCAAATGAGCGAAAAAATATACGCTGTTATTATTGGAAGCGGAAGCTACATTCCGACGCACCGTATTACGAACGATTCTTTCCTGAATAATGTTTTCTACGAAGCTGACGGCAAGAAAATTGAAACCGACAACAAAGTCATTATCCGGAAGTTCAGCGAGATTACAGGAATATTTGAACGTCGTTATGTTACGGATGATTTAGTTACTTCCGACCTTGCTTACTTTGCTGCTAAAGACGCCCTGGACTCTTCAGAGGTTGACGGAGAAACGCTTGATTACATTATTGTTGCTCATAATTTCGGAGATGTCAGGGCAGATAATAAAAGAAGCGAATTTGTGCCTGCGCTGGCTTCGCGTGTAAAACACCGCCTGGGCCTTAAAAACCCCAACACCATTTGCTACGATCTTCCTTTTGGCTGTGCAGGATGGCTGCAGTCCGTGATCCAGGGGAATTTATATATATCATCGGGAGTTGCCAAAAGGGTTTTATGCATCGGCGCTGAAACACTTTCGCGCATTGCAGATCCGCATGACCGCGACAGCATGATCTATGCTGATGGAGCAGGAGCTGTGATACTGGAAGCACGACGGAGCAGCATGGCCATTGGTATTCTTTCAAGCGCTGCGAAAAACTATGCCGGTGAACAGGCCTTTGCATTAAAGATGGGAAGATCAAACAACCCTGACTACCCGGATAACACACTCTTTCTGAAAATGCAGGGGCGCATGGTATATGAACAGGCACTCAGCATTGTCCCCGTTGTCATCCAGGAAAGCCTTGATCGCGCCGGTTTAACGGTAGACGAGATTGACAAGCTGCTCATTCACCAGGCAAACAATAAAATGGACGAGGCTATTCTGAAACGCATGTTTGAACAATATGGAATGGGCGGTAACATACCTGAAAAAATAATGCCCATGACCATTTCATGGCTCGGTAACAGCTCTGTAGCAACTTTGCCAACGCTATATGACCTCATCACCAAAGGCAAATTTGAAAACCAAAGCATTCCCCAAGGAAGCGTTGTTGCTTTCGTCGCCGTTGGAGCTGGTATAAATATTAACTCTGTAATTTATAAAGTTCCGAAATAAGCCGGCAGCTTTTATGGAATTTCCTCGTTCCGGTAATCTATTATTAGAATAAGAAAAAACACCCGGCATAGTAAATGCGTTTTTTCAAGTCGAACAGAATAACAGGCCTCTCTGATGCCGAATTGATTTCCGAATATAAACAGACGGGAAACAATGCTGTTATCGAAGCTCTCTTCGACCGTTATGCACACCTTGTGTATGCTGTATGCATGAAATATCTCAAAGATGAGGAGGAAAGCAGGGATGCAGTCATTGGTATATTTGAAAAGCTTTTGGCATCGCTGAAGAAATATGATGTGAAAAATTTTACCACGTGGATTCATAGTGTAGCAAGGAATTATTGTCTTGCAAAGCTGCAGCAGGACAAAACAAAGCTGCATCATTATGAGCAGATTTCTGTTACTGAGGAAACAGAGATGGTAGCAACCGATCCTTCTATTTATGAAGAAGAAAAGCTGAAAGCGATGGAGCTGAGCAGGCTGGAAGAAGCCATGAAGGCTTTAAATACAGAACAAAGAACGTGCGTAGAACTTTTCTATCTTAAAAGGTTATGTTACGAAGATGTTGCTGCTATGACAGGATATTCTCTTAACCAGGTGAAAAGCTACATACAGAATGGAAAGAGAAACCTGAAAATATACCTTACTCAAAGAAATGAAAGAAATGGCTAATGAGATAAATATATTTTCCGCCGGTGATCATCTCACGAAAGATCAACTCGTGCGATACAACCTGGGGCAGATGCCCAAAGAGGAACGCCATGCTGTGGAAAGCCATTTGGTGGATTGCGAGCTTTGCAAGGATGCATTGTCAGGGATGTCTCTTCTACCTAATTACAAGGGCATTGATAAGATCAGGAAAGATTTACGAAAGCTGGCAATGCCGAACACAAATCCAATGAACCGGGTTGCCTGGCGCAACGTGATTGTTACTGCTGCTGTTCTGTCACTGCTTATTCTTGCTGTGTTGTTCTATCTTTTTTTCATCGGCAACTGGAAGAAAACAAAACCTGAAAAGGAAAAGCAGCTTATTGCACCCGCTTTAATGATTGATTCATCATCTGCTAAAAAATAAAATCTTTACTTAACGACCTTAGCAGGATTCTCCGTAACAAAAGATTTCCATCCTGAATAGGATTTCCCCTTTTTCACTTGCTTGCCATTTTGAAAATAATGACAGACCGCTGCTGCAAGCCCATCTGTTGCATCAAGGTAAGAAGGTAATTCCTCAAAGCTTAAAAGAGTCTGAAGCATGGCAGCTACCTGCTCCTTTGACGCATTACCGTTGCCAGTAATGCTCTGCTTTATTTTTTTAGGAGAGTATTCACAGATAGGAATGCCGCGGTATAACGCTGCAGCCATAGCCACTCCCTGCGCCCTTCCCAGCTTCAACATGCTCTGCACATTTTTACCAAAGAAAGGAGCTTCAATAGCAAGATCATCGGGCTTGTATTCATCAATCAGCGCCAACGTTTTTTCAAAGATTCTTTTCAGCTTTAAAGCATGATCTTTAAATTTATCAAGCTGAATAACGCCGAGAGAAACCAGCTTCATCTTGTTACCATGCAGCTCAATAATACCGTAGCCCATGATGTTGGTACCGGGGTCAATGCCAAGTATGATACGGTCAGGATGCAAGCGTTTACACTTTACAGTTTACAGTTTACGGTTGTTTAGGGTTTAGCGCTATCTTTCAACCGCCAGTGATTATGCAGCAAAGTAAGAGAATTAATTCCACAAAGTATCTTGAATGGTTAGTTAAAATTACCATTGCAGGTCTCGCCATCTGGTTTATATACAAGCGCATCTTTGAAAAAGGAAGCGTTGATGAACTGTTTCTTTCATACAAAGCACTTTTTAGTGACTCGTCTTCCTCACTGCTGATCATTTGCGTCATCCTCCTGATGTTTCTCAACTGGTCGCTGGAAGCCTTGAAGTGGAAGCTCATGATCAGGAAGGTTGAAGAAGTAGGTTTCCTTCGCGCATTAGAAGCCGTATTCAGCGGCTTAACCGTCAGCTTCTTTACACCTAACAGAACAGGAGAGTTTGCCGGGCGTATTTTCCAGCTAAAGATTGCAGACCGCATCAAGGCCTCCATCATCACCATCATTGAAAACAGCAGCCAATTGGTGATGACAATCTTTACAGGATCTATTGCCACTGTTTTCTATCTTACTGATTACACTGAGATGAACAGCTCCTGGCTTGCAGCAGCGATCGTGCTTTCATTAAGCATTGCTATGGTTTCCATCTTTCTCTTTCTTAACATTTCATTTCTTGAAACCTTCTTTGACCGTTTTAAGGTCCTTAAAAAATATCATCCCTACATAGAACTATTTTCTTTTTACACAGCCACAGAATTGACCCGCGTGTTGTTTATTTCTCTTCTGCGCTTCTTTGTTTTTACACTTCAGTTTTATTTACTTTTAAAATTGTTTGGAATAACACTTCCTTATTTAGACGCTATGATAATGATAACAATAATCTTTTACGTGATGACGCTGGTACCTACCTTCTTCCTTACAGAATTGGCGGTCAGGGGCAGTGTGGCTATAACTTTCCTTGGTGCATTGACGAGCAATGAGACAGGCATTGTCAGCTCTACTATTTCATTGTGGCTCATCAATCTGGCTTTGCCTGCTTTAATAGGTTCCATATTTGTATTTACCTTCAGGTTCAGAAAATACAAAACAGCATGACGCCGGTTCTTTTTAATATATATGGAAGCATTGCCGTTGTTTATACTGCTTTCATTCTTTTCTGTTGGATAGGCTGGAGAAGAATAGCACTGCAAAGAGCCATTCGTTACAATCCTGCTATTTCTGTAAGCATTATTATTCCTGCACGAAATGAAGAACAAAACATTCTTAACTGCCTCGAAGACCTGGCAGAACAGGAATATCCCGCTGCTATGTTTGAAGTTATTGTTGTGGATGATCACTCAACGGACAGTACTTCTGAACTGGTAAATGAATTTATAACAGTCAACGTGGATAAATCATTCCGGCTTATTTGTCTGAATGAAGAAGGCCGGGATGCGCGGTTTAAAAAGTTTGCTATTACAAAAGGAGTAGAGCAGGCTCGCGGGCAGCTTATCATCACCTCTGATGCAGACTGCCGGTTTTCACCCGGTTGGATTTCATCCATTGTTCAGCATTATGAGATCACGAAAGCATCGATGATTGCCGGGCCAGTGCGCCTTGTTTGCAACAATACCATCTTGGAGAAGCTACAGGCACTTGAATTTATGGGATTGATAGGAATTGGTGCAGGCTCCATGCGCAATAGCTTTTATATAATGTGTAATGGCGCCAACCTTGCTTACAGTAAAAATGTTTTTAATGATGTGAATGGCTTTGATGCAGGGCGCAATACTGCTTCCGGTGACGACACGCAGCTAATGATGAAAATAGCCATGAAAGGAGACAAAATTCATTTCCTGAAATCGAAGAATGCCATTGTTAACACTTCTTCCAAAAACACAATGCATGAACTTATTCAGCAGCGCAAACGCTGGGCTTCCAAGATACCCCATCATACCTCCTTGCCAACCGTATTAATAGCAGCGTCTGCTTACCTGCTTCATGCAGGCATACTGCTTACAGCAGGCTGGATGATAGTTCATCAATGGTTTTCATGGATGCTTTTGATGCCGCTTTTTATGAAATGTGCAGCGGAGTTTATCGTGCTGCTCGATACAGCCTCTTTCTTTGATCGCAAAAAATTATTATGGTTATTTTTACCGGCACAGGTTATTTATCCTTTTTATATTGTCATCGTTGGCACCATCGCGCCTTTCGGAACATACCTGTGGAAGGAAAGAAAAGTAAAGTAAAGTAAGCGTTGATGAAAAAAGAGAGAAAGAAAAGTGTAGAGAAACCGAAACAGCAGATCCGGCTCCTTCCCTATTCTGCTCTCATTACTTTCTCTGTTTTGATTGTTTATATATCAGCTTTTAAAAATGGAATTCTTCAATGGGACGACAATCTCTATGTAACGGATAACAGGAGCATCACTGATCTGTCAAACATTCCTTCTTTTTTCAAATCCATTTTTGTTGGCAATTATCAGCCGCTGGTAATGATCACGTACAGCATCCTCTGGCACTTCAGCCATAATGCTCCGTTTATATATCACTTCGTAAATATCTTTTTTCACGTTTTGAATTCATTGCTTGTCTTTTATTTTATATATGAGTTGTTAAAAGACATCAACATGGCGCTTATTGTCGCATTGTTGTTTGGACTTCATCCGATGCATGTTGAATCCGTGGCATGGATCGCCGAACTGAAAGATGTCCAATATGCATGTTTCTTTTTACTCTCACTCATCTTCTACCTGAAGTTTATCCGCCAGCATAAACAACAGCAGTATATATTGTCTTTAATATTTTTCCTTCTTTCTCTTTTATCGAAAGGCCAGGCTGTCGCCCTCTTCCCTACCCTTCTTTTAATCGACTACGTGGAAAGTGGTAAATTCATGGTGCACCTCAAAGAGAAGATTCCATTTCTTGTTCTTGCACTGGTGTTTGGAGTGGTTGCCATCATTGCTCAAAAGACGGACAATACCATCGGTGATTTCAGTAAAATAACTTTTCCCGAACAGGTGGCATTGGCAGCTTATAGCTTCACGATGTATATCGTAAAACTATTTATACCCTTCGGCTTGTCCTCATTCTACCCTTATCCGACTATGATCAATGGAAAAATACCCGGCGAGTATTGGCCCTACCTTTTAATAATTCCTGTCTTTATATATGCAGTTATCTTAGCTTATAGAAAAAACAAGCTCATCTTCTTTGGACTGCTTTTCTTCCTGGCTAATATTATTCTCCTGATGCAGCTGCTTCCTGTAGGCAATTGCATTATGGCTGACCGCTATACGTACATGTCATCGATCGGGTTAAACATCATCCTTGCATATTTTCTCATCAAACTCATGAAAGCCAAGAAGGCTGTTGCTATTTCCCTTCTTGGGGTTTATCTTATCTTTCTTGCTTCAAAAACCTATAGCCAGGTCGACACCTGGAAAAATGATTTCTCGCTCTGGAACAATGTTCTCGCTATATATCCTGATGTTTCTTCAGCTCTTATCCTTCGCGGATGTGCATATAATGACAAGGAAGAATACCAAAAAGCATTAACAGATTTCAATCACGCTATTGCTCTTGATCCCGAAAGCGGGCTGGCTTACTTTAACAGGGGCGTTTCCAAATCAAAGCTTGGGGATTTTGCTTCGGCGCTTAAAGACTATGAGACGGCCAATAATCTCAAGATAGAACGCAGGCATCTTTTCAACTTCTATGTAAGCTGGGGCGGAGCGCTGGCAAATACCGGAAAGACAGAAGAAGCCATGCAGCTCTTTGATAAAGCTATTTCTTTGGATTCCATGAATGCATCTGTATATAACAACCGCGGCATCACAAAAGCAATTACCGGCAACATGAGCGGCGCCTTAGATGATTTCAATCGTGCAGTCAAACTGAAGCCTGATTTCGAGGAAGCGAAAGTCAACAGGGACAGAGCCCTCGGCGAACAAACAAAGAATTAAAGATAGCTATTGCAAGTGCTTCTTCAGGAAAGCCACTGCCAGTTTATTGGCATCTTCTGTTGCAGCCTTATCATGCTTTGGATTACTTGGGTTGGCAAAGGCATGATCTGCATCGTACGTTTTTACCGTGATCTCTTTATGATTTGCCTTCATGTCCTTTTCAAACTGGTCCACCTTATCTTTCGTAATCCATTTGTCCTGCCCTGCAAATAATCCAAGCACAGGTGCTGAAAGAGATTTTATCTTAGTCACATCCTTTTCAGGCATGCCGTAATACATCACACATCCCGTTCCCTGCTTTCCTGCCATAATAGAAGCCTGCAAACTCCATCCTCCGCCAAAACACCAGCCAATAGTCTGTATCCTTGCATTGCTGCCGACATGATCGATAGCACCTTTGATGATTGCGCGGATGCGATCTTCCTTTGCTTCACTCATGTATTTGGCAGCCGTATCCCTGTTGGTAGCCACCTTGCCATCGTATAAGTCCAGCGCAAGCACATTGATATTGCCTACTTCATTTTGCAAGCGTTCGGCTTCCTGCTTAATATAATCATTCAGCCCCCAGAATTCCTGGAAGACAAAAAGATAGTTGTTGGTCGGCGTTTTCGATTTCACCTCAAATGCATTTGCATCCTTGCCATCTGCAGTTTTATAGCTGATCATTTTTCCATTTGGCGATATGTAATGAAAAGGAAGCGGATCAGGATGCGATGCAGCAAAAGCTTCATTGTTACCAAGCATAGCAAACTGTGAAGTGGAAGTCATGCTGCAGCACGAAGGAGTTGTTTGAGCGCTTGAATGAGTGATCCATAAAAAAATAAATACGGCTAAGAATAGATTTAGTAATTTCATAGAGTAAGGGATTAAAAGTTTACTGTTAAACGTGGCTTCAAAATTAAAAAAGAAAATCCGGATGCGGACATTACCGAAAAAAGTAATCAGGAAAATAACAGCAGTGGCAGCCAATTTTTGATTACATGTCGAACATATGCGCTGACTCATCGAAATTTATTTTTTTACCTCTTTCCAGGCCTTTACTTTAGTTCCACGAAATTATCAAACCCACATTATGATAGTAATTCACCATGCAGAGGATAATACGGAAGATGCGTACCTTTTTTCAATGGCTATAAAAGAATTGTACGACAATGTTCATACACCTCACTTTGAAGACGGAACTGAGCTTATGAATTCTCTTAACAGCAAAACAATCACACCGGATATTATTTTTCTCGACATCAACATGCCTGGAAAAGATGGTTATGAGTGCCTCAAAGAAATTCGTTCCTCCGAACGGCTCAGGCATCTGCCTGTTATCATTTTTTCAACAACTGATAACGAAAAGGAAATTAGTCGCATGTACGAAGCAGGGGCAAACCTATATGTTCACAAACCAAATCATTTTACCCAATGGAAAGCGCTTATTGACACAGCCATCCTGCAATGCGGGCGCAAAAAACGATTGCCGGAAGAGTTCTTTTTAAAAGGATAGAATACTTCATCCAAATTTTTTCAATCGAATTTTTTCAGCACTACATCGAAAACATTCCGGGAAAATTGTATATTTGATATTATTGTTGCATTTTTGCTTTAATTAATCAAGTCTCAAACCCCGCAGGTATGAAAAATATTTTTTATGCAGAAGATAACCCTGCTGATGCAGAACTATTCTCCATCGCACTCAGCGAATCAGGGGAATCACATTCACTTCATACCTTTGAAGACGGAGTAGCGCTGCTGAATTATCTTAATAAGAAGGAAATTATTCCTGATATTATTTTTCTGGATATCAACATGCCGCGGTTAAGTGGCTATGAATGCCTAATGAAAATACGTTCGTCACAGGCATTCAAACATCTGCCCATTATTATATTCACCACTTCTGATTCGATGACGGATCTTAACAGGGCGTATGCGCTGGGAGCAAATTTATATATACAAAAGCCTAATGAATTTGAAAAGTGGAAAGATGTAATCCAGGATAGCATTTCCAAATTCACAACAGCGATACATCAAGACAGTCATTAAATTATTATCACAGAAATTACACAAAAAGCATTATTAAGCCTCACCTTTAAAATTACCTCAAATTTCCAAAAAATGCGACACATTTTTTCCGCGTCAATGCTTGATAAACTTTGTAAAGAGACTGACTCACCATGTAAATAGGTTGACAAACTTTGTTGATGGTCTTACTTATTTGCAGTGAGGATGACATAATTTGTTAATTTGACCCCAGAATACACTTTCGTCTTAATTTTTTCAGGCATAACCTGCTTTTTAGACCACTTCGTCGAAAATCCAGGTAGCACCTTAATCAAATAATTAAGTTTGGTCACGAAATAATTTTATTTTTTCCTGCTATTTTTCACGTTTTTCACAACAATAAATTGATAAAAAGAATTTCACATGGCAACTAAAAACGGTCGTTCTCACACTCCTATTGTAAACGGTGAACTCGCTGAGATGGATGTAACATCCCCTGACTTTACCCCGGACAAGCAGAAACATAAACGAAAGCTTGCAAAGAATAAAATTTTCGATTCGGATGCCCTTTTGCACATTCCGGATGCTGTTAATGACAGAGAGTTGCTTCGTGTGTTAACAGAAGTGCGAAACGGGAATTTCAGCGTGCGCATGCCTATTGACCAGACCGGAGTGAGCGGGAAGATCTGCGATACACTCAATGAAATCATCTCTATGAATGAACGGATGATGCAGGAGTTTACGCGTGCAGGAGATACCATTGGCAAGCAAGGCAAACTGACGCAGCGCATTGTGATGCAGGGTTCAAGGGGTGAATGGAGCACGGGTATTGATTCTCTTAACACGCTTATATCAGACCTCGTGCATCCTACCATTGAGATCGCTCATGTTATCAGCTCCGTGGCAAAGGGAAACCTTTCCCAACAGATGTCAGAAGAAGTGGGGGGCCATTTGCTGGAAGGTGAGTTTGCAAGAATAGCACGCGAAGTGAATGACATGGTGAAGCAGTTGAACCTGTTTTCGATGGAGGTAACGCGTGTGGCAAGAGAAGTAGGATCAGAAGGAAAGCTGGGAGGTCAGGCAAAGGTGAAAGGTGTGGCCGGCGTATGGAAAGATCTGACGGACAGCGTGAACCAGATGGGAAGTAATCTTACAGCACAGGTAAGAAATATTGCTGAAGTAACAACTGCCGTAGCGAAGGGCGACTTATCGCGTAAGATTACAGTGGACGTAAAAGGAGAAATTCTCGAATTGAAAAATACCATCAACACAATGGTGGACCAGCTGAACTCATTCTCATCGGAAGTAACACGTGTGGCACGTGAAGTGGGAACAGAAGGTAAGTTGGGAGGACAGGCTCATGTGAAAGGTGTTGCCGGTACGTGGAAGGATCTTACAGACAGCGTGAACCAGATGGCCAGCAACCTGACAGGCCAGGTAAGAAACATTGCAGAAGTAACGACTGCCGTGGCAAAGGGAGATTTGTCAAGGCAGATCACCGTGGACGTAAAAGGAGAAATCCTTGAACTAAAGAACACAATCAATACGATGGTGGATCAGTTGAACTCCTTCTCCGCTGAAGTGACACGTGTGGCACGCGAAGTGGGATCGGAAGGAAAGCTCGGTGGGCAGGCAAAGGTAAAAGGCGTAGCGGGCGTATGGAAGGATTTGACTGACAGCGTAAACTATATGGGCAGTAACCTGACAGCACAGGTAAGAAATATTGCTGAAGTAACAACAGCAGTTGCTAAAGGGGACTTATCGAAAAAAATTACTGTGGACGTGAAGGGAGAAATCCTTGAGCTGAAAAATACCATCAACACGATGGTGGACCAGTTGAATTCATTCGGTTCGGAAGTAACACGTGTAGCACGTGAAGTAGGGTCAGAAGGAAAGCTGGGCGGACAGGCAACTGTGCAGGGTGTAGGTGGTGTATGGAAAGATTTGACAGACAGTGTGAATCAGATGGGAAGTAATCTTACAGCACAGGTAAGAAACATTGCTGAGGTAACAACGGCCGTGGCAAAGGGTGACTTGTCGAGAAAGATTACCGTGGACGTGCGGGGAGAAATTCTTGAATTGAAAAACACCATCAACACGATGGTGGACCAGCTGAACTCATTTGCATCGGAAGTAACACGTGTGGCAAGAGAAGTAGGATCCGAAGGAAAGTTAGGCGGGCAGGCAACAGTAATTGGTGTGGGCGGTGTGTGGAAAGACCTTACTGAAAGCGTGAACCAGATGGGAAGTAACCTTACTGCACAGGTAAGAAATATTGCTGAAGTAACGACAGCAGTTGCCAAAGGTGACTTGTCGCGTAAGATTACGGTGGACGTTAAAGGTGAAATTCTGGAGCTGAAGAAAACCATTAATACGATGGTGGACCAGCTAAACTCCTTTGCATCGGAAGTAACACGTGTAGCGCTGGAAGTAGGAACAGAAGGAAAGCTGGGAGGCCAGGCTGAAGTAACGGGCGTAGGCGGTACATGGAAAGACTTGACCGATAGCGTAAACCAGATGGCCGGTAACCTTACTTCACAGGTGAGAAACATTGCCGAAGTAACAACTGCCGTGGCAAATGGCGACTTGTCCAGAAAGATTGATGTGGACGTGAAGGGAGAAATTCTCGAATTGAAGAACACCATTAATACGATGGTGGATCAGCTTCGCGGATTTGCTTCTGAAGTAACACGCGTGGCAAGAGAAGTAGGTTCTGAAGGAAAGCTAGGCGGACAGGCGGCCGTAGAAGGTGTGGGAGGTGTGTGGAAAGATTTGACAGACTCCGTAAACCAGATGGCAAGTAACCTGACCGGACAGGTACGAAATATCGCCGAAGTAACAACAGCCGTTGCGCGAGGCGACTTATCAAGAAAGATTACGGTTGACGTGAAGGGAGAAATCCTTGAGCTGAAGAACACCATCAATACGATGGTGGACCAGTTGAACTCTTTTGGATCTGAGGTAACGCGTGTTGCTCGTGAAGTAGGTTCAGAAGGACAATTGGGAGGACAGGCTGACGTGCCGGGTGTGGGTGGAACATGGAAAGACCTCACGGACAGTGTGAACAAGATGGCAAGTAATCTTACTTCTCAGGTGAGAAATATTGCAGAAGTAACAACAGCCGTAGCGAACGGTGACCTCTCCCGAAAAATCGGTGTGGACGTAAAAGGAGAAATTCTTGAGTTAAAGAATACTATCAATACGATGGTGGATCAGCTTCGCGGGTTTGCATCGGAGGTAACGCGTGTGGCACGTGAAGTAGGAACAGAAGGAAAATTGGGAGGACAAGCAAATGTACCGGGCGTGGCAGGTACATGGAAAGATTTAACAGACAGCGTAAACCAGATGGCAGGTAATCTTACTGCACAGGTGCGTAACATTGCTGATGTGGCTATTGCCGTTGCTAACGGCGACATGTCTAAGAAAATTACGGTGGACGTGCGCGGAGAAATTCTCCAGTTGAAAGAGACGCTGAATACGATGGTGGACCAGCTTCGTGCATTTGCTTCTGAAGTAACGCGTGTAGCGCGTGAAGTAGGGACAGACGGTAAGTTGGGAGGACAGGCATTCGTACCTGGCGTGGCAGGTACATGGAAGGATTTGACGGACTCTGTAAACCAGATGACGGGTAACCTCACAGCGCAGGTGCGTACCATTGCCCAGGTAACAAAAGCCGTTGCCAGCGGTGACTTATCAAAGCCCGTTACCATTGACGTGAAAGGAGAAATTCTTGAGCTGAAGAACACCATCAATACGATGGTGGAACAGTTGAACTCATTTGCATTTGAGGTAACTCGTGTGGCACGTGAAGTAGGTACAGAAGGAAAGCTCGGAGGACAGGCGGAAGTAAAAGGTGTTGCCGGCACATGGAAGGATTTGACGGACAGCGTGAATATGATGGCATCCAATCTGACAGGCCAGGTGCGAGGAATTGCAAAAGTGGTAACATCAGTTGCTACAGGTAATCTTCGCCAGAAACTATCTATCAATGCAAAAGGCGAGGTGGCCCAACTGACCGATACCATCAATGAAATGATTGAGACGCTGGCTGTGTTCGCTGACCAGGTAACAACCGTTGCGCGCGAAGTAGGTGTGGAAGGAAAATTAGGAGGACAGGCTTTCGTGCCGGGCGCTTCAGGTATCTGGAAAAATTTAACGGAGAACGTAAACCAGCTTGCGCAGAACCTTACTACGCAGGTGCGTTCTATCTCTGAAGTGGCATCCGCTGTAACGAAAGGGGACCTGACAAGAACTATCCGAGTTGAAGCGAAGGGTGAAGTGGAAGCGTTGAAGGATACCATCAACCAGATGATCGCCAACCTGAAGGAGACTACCTTAAGAAACCAGGAGCAGGGATGGCTGAAATCAAATCTTGCCAAGTTCACGCAGATGCTGCAAGGACAAAGAGATTTGAATTCCGTAACTCAAAGAATTCTTTCAGAGCTTGCCCAGGTGGTAAATGCACATTATGGTGCATTCTATATATTAAAGCAGGATGAGCAGGCGCAGGATATTAAGCTTAAGCTCTTTGCTTCCTATGGATACAAGGAAGATAAAAATATTCCGAAAGAATTTTCAGTCGGAGAAGGACTCGTCGGGCAGTGTGCATTTGAAAAGGAAAGAATCATGCTTTCCAATGTTCCGCGCGATTATATAAAGATCACATCAGGACTTGGCAGAGGCAAACCCGCTAACCTGATCATTCTTCCCGTATTGTTTGAAAATGATGTGAAGGCCGTTATTGAGTTGGCATCGCTTGATTCCTTCAGCCAGACACACCTTGAGCTGTTGAGCCAGTTGACAGAAAGTATCGGTATCGTGTTGAACAATATAGAAACCAACACGCGTACTGAAGAGCTTCTTTCACAGTCGCAATCTCTTGCCAGTGAGTTAAAGACGCAGCAGGAAGAATTGAGCAGAACCAATAATGAATTGCAGGATAAGGCGCTTCTTCTTGTTAAGCAAAGAGATGAAGTGGAAGCTAAGAACAAAGAGGTGGAAGAAGCGCGCCGTTCGCTGGAAGAAAAGGCAGAGCAGCTTACGCTTACGTCGAAGTATAAATCGGAATTCCTTGCCAACATGTCGCATGAATTGCGCACTCCGCTGAACAGCTTATTGATCCTTGCTCAACAGCTGTATGAAAATGCTGAAGGCAACCTGAATGACAAGCAGGTTCGCTATGCCAAGACCATTCACTCCTGCGGTGATGACCTGATTCAGCTTATTAATGACATCCTTGATCTTTCCAAGATTGAGTCAGGGTTTATCACGGCCAATATTTCTCCCGTTCGTTTTTCAGAGATTGCATCCTTCGTGGAAACAACATTCAAGCCGATCTCAGAAGCAAGGCACTTGCGTTTCACCATCGACACCGATCTGAAACTGCCCAACTCCATGGAAACAGACTTGCAGCGCCTGAACCAGATCCTGAAAAACTTATTGTCTAACTCCTTTAAGTTTACAGAAAAGGGAGAAGTGAAGTTGCATATATATGAAGCGGAAAAAAACTGGAAGCCGGGAAATCCTATCCTGGACAGTGCCAAGAAGGTCGTAGCCTTTGCCATCAGCGACACCGGCATCGGTATTCCGCTTGAAAAACAAAATATCATTTTTGAAGCCTTCCAACAGGCCGAAGGCTCTACCAGCAGAAAGTATGGAGGCACCGGGCTTGGACTTTCCATCAGCCGAGGATTGGCTGAATTGCTGGGCGGCACCATTGAACTGGTAAGCGAGCAAGGTAAGGGCAGTATATTTACTTTATTCCTGCCCATGGAGAGCGCCTCCGGAGTATTGTCAAGGCAGACCGGCAACCTGAAGGCTTACGAAGACAAACCTGCTGAAAGCGGCGACATTGACAACCTGCTGAATTCAATCCGCATAACGAATGAAGGAATTGAATCGAACATGAGTATCGTTAATGAAATGATTAATGATACAGGTGATGACCGGGCCAATATTTTGCCGCATGACAGGGTCGTGCTGATTGTGGAAGATGACCTGCGCTTTGGAAAAATTCTGATTGAACGGGCGCACCAGGAAAACCTGAAAGCCATCGTCGCCATAAGCTACATTGAGGTATTTGATTTTATTAACCGCTTCTCCCCTATTGCCATTACGCTTGACGTGAAGCTGCCGGATACAAGCGGATGGAAGGTGCTTGAATTGCTCAGGAATGATCTGAACTACCGCCACATTCCTATTCACCTGATTTCAGGCGAGGAAAACCGTTTGCTGGCATTGAAGCGTGGTGCAAGAAGCTTCCTGCTGAAACCCCTGGAAACAGATTCACTGAATGATCTGTTTACTGACATCGTTACTTTCGATAAGAAACAGCTAAAGCATGTACTTGTAATTGAAGACAACGATATCGATTCTTCGCAGATTGTAAAAATCCTGCAGGATGATCATATACGTGTATCCCTTGCTACGACAGGAAAGAAGGCGATCAAGCAAATCACTTCGAATGAATACGACTGCATCATTCTTGACTACACGCTCCCTGACATTTCAGGCATTGACCTGGTGAACAAAGTGAGTGACATAAAGAAAAAGCTTACTCCTGTCATTGTTTACTCAGCAAAAGATTTCACGAAGACCGAGCTGAACCAGTTGAACCGTGTTTCCAATTCAATTATCCTGAAAGGCGTTAACTCGCTGGAACACCTGCTTGAAGAAACCGTTCTTCACCTGCATATCAACCATAAGAACCTGGCGCAGGAAAAACGTAAGGTCATTGAAAACATTCGTAAGAAAGAAGATATCCTCACGGGTAAAAATGTACTTGTTGTTGACGATGATGTTCGCAACCTGTTTGCGCTCACCACTGTTTTTGAACGTTACAATATTAATGTGATTACGGCTGAAAGCGGCAGGGATGCCATCAACATCCTGAATGAGAATCCGGCCATTGAAATGGTTCTTATGGATATCATGATGCCTGAAATGGATGGTTATGAGACTACGCAAAAGATAAGACGCGAGCATAAGAACAGCACACTGCCCATCATTGCTGTAACAGCCAAAGCCATGAAGGGTGACCGGCAGAAATGCATTGAAGCAGGCGCTTCCGATTACATCACCAAGCCGTTAAAGATTGATCAGCTGCTCTCGATGATGAGGGTATGGTTCTACAAATAAATAGATAATTGATAATGGATAATTGATAATTGATAATTGACCAGTATCAAACAACACCATAATTATCAATTATCCATTCTCAATTTTCAATTAAATTAAGATGCAACCAAAAATATTACTCGTTGACGACAGGGAAGACAACTTGCTTACCCTGGAAACCATTCTTGAAAATGGCGGCTATCATTTTGTGAAAGCTACTTCCGGAAGGGAGGCATTGAAAATACTGCTTACTGAGATTGACTTTGCTCTTATTTTAATGGATGTGAAGATGCCCAACCTCGACGGATTCGAGACAGCATCCCTCATATACAGTCGTGAAAAGCTTAAGCATATCCCTATCATTTTCATTACTGCACATAATTACGGCGAAGAAAATATTTTTAAAGGGTATAGGGCTGGCGCCGTCGACTATATATATAAGCCTATTAACGGTAATCTGCTTAAGGCTAAAGTAGCGGTCTTTGCCGATCTCTATCGAAAAAACCACCAGTTGATGGTGCAGGAGCAAAAGCTCATCGCCATCAACAAAAGCCTGGAAGAGGAAATCAAGGAGCGAAAGCATTCGGAGGAACAGGTTAAAACCCTTAACGTTGAGCTGTTGAGAACCATTGACGGCCTGGAAGCTGCTAATAAAGAGCTTGACCGTTTTGCCTTCCTTGCCTCACATGATTTGCAGGAGCCCCTTCGCAGGATATTTACCTTCAGCGACCTGCTGTTTTCAAAATACAACAATTTGCTGCAAGAGGATGGCAAAATGTACATCGAAAAAATCCAGAGCGCCGCAAAACGTTCTCAGATGCTTATCAAAGACATCCTGAATATATCTATGTTGTCGTCGAATAAAAACAAATTGGTTTATTCTGATTTGAATGCAATACTTATGGAAGTGCTTGCCGACATGGAAGAAAATATAAAACAAAAGAAGGCGGAGATCATAACCGAAAAGCTTCCTTCCTTAAATATTTATCCTGTGCTTATGCGGCCTCTTTTATATAATCTCATTAGTAATGCTTTAAAATACAGCAAGGAAAATATTGCTCCTGTAATCAGGATACATGTTGAAATGCCTGCCAATAGCCCTGAAACGCCTTTAGCAATCAGTTCCGGCTCGAAACTCCCCAGGTATTGCAAAATATTTATCGAGGATAACGGAATTGGTTTTGATCAGCGCTACGCAGAACAAATATTTGTCATGTTTACACGCCTGCATAACAACAAAGCAATAGAAGGAACAGGCATTGGACTTGCACTTTGCAAAAAGATTGTAGAGAATCATAATGGATTTATCTCGGCAAGAAGCAAGGAGAATGAAGGCACTACTTTTATCATATCCCTTCCCATTACTGCAGCTGAACCTTTTGAAATTGCGAAGAGAGAAAGTGAAAAGATGGCGTAATTAGTTTTCAAGAATAAAGCCTGACCAAGGGGCATTTTTAACCGCAACTGATGATCCATGACCAAGAAAAAAAATGTCGTCCTTATAATTCAAAAGAAAAGAACGGGTGAGTGATTAATTGGGCAATAAACAAACCTTATTACCTTAGTAACACAAAATCACCTCTCTAGTCAGACTTTATTACCTTATCCGGAAAATCCAATAAGGAAATAAATACTTTTGATTGCTTTAGTTTTATTAGGAATTTAAGACGTGATCCCGAAGCGATTCGAACGCTTGACCTACTGCTTAGAAGGCAGTTGCTCTATCCAGCTGAGCTACGGGATCAAAAAAAAATTGCGGATTAGGGATTGCTGATTGGGGATTGAAAAATCCAAAATCAAAAATCTAAAATCCGCAATCAGACTTGTCGGGATGGCAGGATTCGAACCTGCGACCTCCTGGTCCCAAACCAGGCGCGATAACCGGACTACGCTACATCCCGAAAATATTTTACTAATCAAAGAACCTGCGGAGAGAGTGGGATTCGAACCCACGGTACAGAATAACCCGTACGACAGTTTAGCAAACTGTTCCTTTCGGCCTCTCAGGCATCTCTCCTAAATAATAGGGGCGGCAAAGATATAAACCATTCACCTATTTGCAATTCTTTTTGCCTGCAAAATGTCTTTGTTGCCGATAATCCGGTCTACTTCAAACCTTTTTGTAATTCAATCATCTTGAGTGCGGTGACAGCTGCCTCTATTCCTTTATTACCATGCTTTCCTCCTGCCCTGGCTTCTGCCTGCGCTTTGTTGTCTGTGGTCAGCACGCCAAATATGAAAGGAATGTTGTGCTTAACACTAAGATCCATTAACCCTTGCGCTACAGCATTGCAGATAAATTCAAAATGCCTGGTCTCACCTTGTATTACACAACCAAGACATATAACAGCATCCACATCTACCTTATGCTGCAGAAAAAGAGATTGAGCACCAAGCGGTAGTTCAAAACTACCCGGAACATTGATGCGAATAATATTTTCTTTTTTTGCTTTACAGCCAGTGAGAAGCTCGTAGGCCCCTTTATACAAGGCTTCTGTAATTTCAGTGTTCCATTCAGAAACCACGATGCCAATCTTCATGGAAGAAGCATCAGGTAATTCACTCATATTAATCGCTGAAAGATTTTTATCTGCAGAGGACATATCTAAAAAATTAATCCCGCATAAGCGGGATTAGTAATTCATTTATTTGCTCGCCAGCGCTTCGGCCCTTGCTTTATATTTTATTGCATTCCGGCCTTCCGCTGATTCAGGATATTCTTTAATCAGCTTATCGTAGGCTTCCACCGCATCCTTATAGTTGCCTGCAATCTCATTCGCAGCAGCAAGCTTATTCAGATATATAGGAGTGGTGAAAGTATTCGGAGTTTCTTTCGTTGCCTTTGAATAATATTTAATGGCATCGTCATTGTTGTTCTGCTCAAGGTAAGCATCACCGATAGCACCGAGAGCCATTGAACCTGTGATATCATCCTTTGCGCTATAACTCTTCAGTGTTTCAATAGCCTTGTCGTACTCTCCTTTTTTAAGATAGCTCATCCCAAGATAAAAGTGCGCGAGATTAGCAGATGGGCTTACACCGTAGTCATCAATGATAGTTTCAAAGCCGGGATTAGTCTTGTCGCCAGCAATAGCAAGACGCAGGGAATCCTTACGGAAATAATCTTCTGCCATATACATCTGGCCGGAAGCTTCTGACTCCTTGCCTGCTACATATACCTTTTCATAAAGCAAATAACCGGCAATAGCCAGTACAACGGCAGTAACAATAATGGTTAAACTCTTCTTATTTTTAGTAAGAAATTCTTCTGCATCACCCAGCTTTTCCTGTATATCAAATTCCTGCTGTGGTTCTTTAATTTCTGCCATTTATGAAATCGGTTTTAAAAATGAGGTGCAAAAGTAGCTTTTTTTCTTAATTAACCTATTTTTTACTACTCCTTTGAGCCTTTTTCGCCCACAAAATGATCGGAATTATGCTTAAAAAGCACATTAAAAGTTGTCAGGGAGCCATAGCAGCGCGTAATGTATTGCTGCATATCAACTTTATCGGTTTCCGTCAGGCCTTTGTGAGCATTGATTTTTTGTTCTAAAACTCGCAGGCGATCACGAAGCATTACTATCTTATTAAAGAATACATCAATCGGCACTTCCTTTGCTTTGAGGGATGAATCTGCAGGTTTAAGAACCAACATTCCTCCCGTCCATCTTGGCCCTATTTCTACGGTTTCATGAATGTCGGAAAACTTTCTAAGCAGGCCTGCCAGGATCTGTTCAATATCCACCAAGCTGACCAAATCATTGTCCTGGTCAAAAGGATCAATAACATCAAACTGATCATAGTCGCGTGCTATCTCACGCTGGCCATGCTCTATAAATACAATGGAAAATGTCTCAGGACGAACCTGGATAATTACTCCCGCTCCGAATTCAGGATGAATCACGCGGGAACCGATGCCTAGGGCGAATTGTTGCATACCAATTTTCGTGAAAGAAAGCTTCTTTCATTTTCAGAAAGAAGCTTTCAAATTAGTAGCGAGGGAGGGAATCGAACCCTCCACCTCAGGGTTATGAATCCTGCGCTCTAACCACCTGAGCTACCTCGCCGGACTTTTGAAATGATAAATTATGAATTATAAATGATAAATGATTGAAAATCCCCTATTCTTAATTCATAATTTATAATTCATCATTTATAATTTCTCTGTCGGGGTGGCGGGATTCGAACCCACGGCCTCCAGCACCCCATGCTGACGCGCTACCAGGCTACGCTACACCCCGATTTTCAATAAGGGGTGCAAATGTATCAAAATTCTGTTGTGAAAACAGAAGAAAATAACTGCTGTATCGAATTACGAATAGAACCCGAATATACGAATACACGAATCCTCATTCGCGTATTCGTACATTCGTAAAAAATTCGTAATTCGATACCATTCTAAAATTATCTTTGGAAAAATTTTTTATGCTTCTATCCTCTTTTTCCATGCTTTTAACAACTGCAGGCCTTATTAGCCTGGTCACCCTGGTGCTCATGGAAATAGTGCTCGGCATTGACAATATTATTTTCATCGCCATCCTCACCGGCTACCTGCCCATCAGAAAAGACCAGCAAAAGGCAAGGGTTATAGGGTTATCCCTAGCATTAATAATCCGCATCGCCCTCCTGTTTTGCATTACCCTGCTGGTGGGCATGACCAAACCTCTTTTTGTGATAAACACCCCTGACAGCCTTAGCTATTATTTTGCAGCCAGCGGCAGGGACCTCATTCTTCTTGCCGGCGGCATTTTCCTCATCATAAAAACCATAAAGGAAATATATATGAAGCTCCGGGTAGATGAACACAATCATCGCCCGAAGGAAAAGACGCTGAGCATCGGCCAGGCCATAATGCAGATCACCTTCATTGATATCATTTTTTCTTTTGACAGCATCCTCACGGCTGTGGCCTTATCAAGGCAAATCGTCATCATGGTAACGGCTGTGACCATCTCCATGTTCGTCATGCTTTTCTTTGCACGCTATGTAAGTGACTTTATCAATAAGTATCCCACGATTAAGATGCTGGCCCTCGCCTTCCTCCTAGTCATCGGCCTGCTACTGGTATTGGACGGGCTCCACATTCACATTGACAAGAATTATGCATATGTAGCCGTCGGATTCTCACTGGCAGTGGAATTGCTCAACATCCGCCTGCGCAAGGTAAAACACCAGGTCTATTGACATGAAGGTATATATAACAGGATATATGGGCAGTGGCAAAACAACAGTGGCGAAAAAGCTGGCTGCTTCCTTCAAATACCGGTTTGTTGACCTGGACGACGAGATAGTAAAAGAAACGCAAAACTCCATTGCCGAACTATTTGAAAAGCATGGAGAAGACAGCTTTAGAATGTTGGAGCAAAAGGCGCTCCATAACACGGAGAAACTTGACAATGCAGTCATATCCACAGGCGGAGGCACTCCCTGTTTCTTTGACAACATGGACTGGATGAATGAAGAAGGAATTACTGTTTACCTGGAAGCAACTGCGGGGCTTCTCTTTCACCGACTGGTGAATGAAAAAGACAAACGGCCTTTGCTAAAAAAGATCTCTGAGATCGAGCTGATGGAACACATACAGGAACACCTGGCTCAGCGTGAATCGTATTATCAGAAAGCACACGTTACCATCCGCGCGGCGAGCGTGAATATAACTCAGCTTAAGGAGAAAGTTAAAAAAGCCGCTTTAAAGAAACACAAGAAAAAATCAGCTTAGGTAAGCTACTTCCTTATCCCCTTCGAGTTCCACTGACACATGCTCATGCATGGTGGTGGCCAATGAAATGCCAACAAAGTCTGCAGCTATAGGATAGCGTTTATGATTTCTGTCCACCAGCACTACCGTCCTGATCTTCTTTGTGTCAATTTTTAAAAAAGGACGTAAGGCATATATAAGCGTCTTGCCGGAATTGAGGACATCGTCCACGACGATAATCACCTTGCCTTTCAGCTTCTCTTCGGGCTCAGATATTTCGATATCGCGTTTCACCTGGTTGTGCTTGTCCATGCACACCTCGACAAGCATGGTCTTAAGATCGCATATAGTATTCATGGCTTTCTCGATCTTCTGCGCAACGAGGTATCCGCTCTTTGCAATGCCTGCAATGACGATTTCCTTCTCTTCAAAGTTATCTTCATAAATCTGGTAAGCAATGCGGTTAATGCGCTTTTCTATTTGCTTCTCATCAAGCAAGAGTGTCTTATTTTCCATAAGGTGTGTAAAGGTAGAAGAAATTTATAACAGAGACGCGTGGGACATTGTGGACACAAGAATTCCATCTAACGTCACTCGTGTCCCTGGTGTCGGAATAATAAATCAACCTTTCAATCTTCCGCCTTTGTAGAAATATTTTTTGTAATACGGTTCATCCAGGTCGCTGACGACGACGCCTTCATGTACGCTGGCATGCACAAAGCGGTTGTTGGAAAGATAAATACCCACATGAGAAACACGCTTTTTCCTGATTTTAAAAAACACCAGGTCCCCTTCTTTTAGCTGCGATTTCTTTACAGGTTTTACATCCTTATATATATCCGCCGCTGAACCATCAAGTGCCCTGTTGTAAGCATTCTTCAATATTCTGCACACAAAGTCAGAACAGTCAATCCCGTCTTTCGAATCCCCTGAATAATGATACCGGACACCCAGCCATTCGATGATTGTTTTATATAAGTCCGGGTTCTGCATGGAATCAATATTAAATCCCAGCAAGCCTGAATAATAATAGCAGGAAGAAAGGTATTCCTGTTCGCTGTCCGGCGCTATGTCCTGCGCCGTTGCAATATATATCCCCGAAAACAAGGAGAAAAATATCAATGCTCTTAGCAGCGTTTTCATACTTCTGCTTTTTTAGAATCTTGCCTGCAGCTTAATATTCACCTGGCGTGACGTCAGGAAGTTCGGCACAGCATACTGCCGTGCTGTAGTAACATCATTGATCCATATATAGGAAACGGTATTGCTTACATCCAGCAGGTTGAACACTTCCAGGCTTAAGGCAAGCGACTCAAACTTCTTCAGGAACTTACTATGCGGAGGATGGATGACATTATCCCCCACAATCTGCTTTGTAAAGCCGATGTCCACGCGCCGGTAAGGAGGAGTGCGCAGCACAGCTTTGTAAAGATCAGGACCGGGAGGGCCGAAAGGAATAGCCGTTCCGAAGACCAGGCTAAGGTGCATCTTATACGTAGGGAACTTAGGCAGGTAATCCTGGAAGAACATGCTGAAGGTGACGCGCTGGTCAGCCGGGCGTGGTATATATCCTGGTGTTATTTTACTACTGTCCACAGCCTTCTGATCCGCCGTGTAGCCGGGAATGATCGTATCGCCTGCAGCATTATAACGCATATAATAAAAGTCATTATTGATATCCTGCTCTGTTTTCAGGAAAGACAGGCTGGCCCAGGATTCAATGCCGGGAACAAATTCTCCGTTCAGGCGGAAGTCAATACCTGTGGCATAACCGGTAGCATTATTAGCGGCAAGGTATCGTATGCGCAGGTTATCAATCTCGTATGGATTAAGATCATTAAGCTGCTTGTAGAACGCTTCTGTAGTCAGCTTGAACTCACGGCCCAGGGCGAGAAAAAGAAAATCGCTTCCAAGTACATAGTGAATAGACTGCTGCGCCTTTACATCGGTGTTGATGTTGCCTTCCAGGTCGCGCAGCTCGCGGTAGAAAGGCGGTTGGTAATAAAATCCTCCTGAAGCGCGCAGGCTCAGGCGCTTCGACCAACGGGGAATATATATAATGCTTGCACGCGGGCTTACCACAGCCTGGCCATTGAGATCCCAATAGTTAGCACGGATGCCGGTGGTAAGCGTAATCTTATCCTCACCGTCCTTCAACTGCCACGTATTTTGAATAAAGCCGGAATAGCGATGCGAGGTAAGAGAGATTTTATTTTTCACCACATTATTCAGGGTGATTTCAGGATTTGCAGAATCGCGACCGGAAGGAATTGAAAAACCTGCAGAGTCTATATAGTTCCATTCATTTATCTTGTCATGAATCACTTCCTGCTGGCCTTTCACTCCCCATTGCAACAAATTCTTTTTACCCACCAGGTCACCCTTATATTCAATGGCTGCTACGGTTGCATCCAGCGTATTGCGTGCATGATTCAGGAAGCTGCCAATGCCAAGGTTAAACGCAACATTGCCAAAGTTGGCCTTGCCAAGATCGGCTTCCAGCTGATCAAGATAATACTGGCCGAGGATGTCATAATACTCCTGCTCGTACGTATTGAATGCAGAAACGATCAGCTTATGTTTTATATGATCATTCTGATGAAAGGTAACCGTGCCGGCGCCCATAAAAGTTTCATAGCTATCCACCTCCTGCCCGTCAAAATAAACGGTAAGACGCTTGGCATCATTCAGCGTTCCGAAATCCGTCTCACGGGTGGTCGGAACAACGTGATATAAGTTCTTCGAGTAGTTGCCGAGAAACTCATATTCAAATTTTCCCTTCGGTGTGTACTTCGTGAGCAATTGAAAGTCGGAAAAAGAAGGTTTGTACTCTCCTTTTGTATCCAGCGTGCTGAGCAGGTAGGAGTTTGATTTGTAACGATAGCCGCCGATGAAAGAAAGTGTCTTTGCTTTATTGATACCTTCCATTTCAATGCTTGCACCGAGCAGGCTGGCTGTAGCAGAAACAGAAAACTTTTTCGGCTGGCGGTATTTTACATCCAGCACGGACGACATCTTATCGCCATATTTAGCATCAAAGCCGCCGGCAGAAAACTTAATATCATCCACCATATCGCTGTTGATGAAGCTCAGTCCCTCCTGCTCGCCCGAGCGCACCAGGAAAGGCCTATATATCTCTACATCGTTTACATACACCAGGTTCTCATCATAATTACCTCCGCGCACATTGTAGGTGGAACTTAGCTCATTGTTGGAAGCAACGCCGGGCAGCGTCTTCAATATATCTTCAAAGTTGCCCCCTGGGGTGGGAATGCTGCTGATCAGCCTTGGATTTATCCTGGTTACGTTAAGGTCCTGCATCCGCTGTCCCTTCACATATACATCGGGCAAGCTGTGAGCACCCTGCCTGAGGCGGCCATTCACTTCGCGGTTTTCGCCCGGCTTAAGCGTAATCGTTACCGTATCGTTTTCCAGACCGAGGTAAGTGAATACAATCTTCAGCTTCTGTCCTGCAGGAACAGTAAGCGAATAAAGGCCGTTGTTATCTGTATAACCTCCCGCTGTGGTTCCGATCACACCAACAGTAGCTAATGAAAGCTTATTGCCCAGTGAATCCTTTACTGTTCCATGAATGATGGCATTCTGCTGCGCATATACAGCACATGTAAAAAGAAAAGAAAAAACCACGGATAAACTTCGCAGGTAGTTGCTCACAGAATCTGTTTATATAGTCTCTAAACGCTGTTAAATCTGAAATATTGCGGTAAAAGAACTAAAAAAATAGCAATGAAAGCAGAGTTTTGCACCTCATTTAGCAACATTTGAAGTGTATAGATTATCGCCCTTTCGTATTCTCATTAAATTGACATAGATTTGTATTAGCATGAAAGATTCAAAATTTGAAATATTTCAATACCTGTCTGCAATCATTGAACCTGCCTCTCTGTTAAGGTTGCTGAATCGCACAATCAGTCATTCTAATATAATCCTGGATTTGGAAGATTCTATCTGGGATGTATTCGATGAAGATAAAACAAGCGCGCTCAAGGGACAAGCAAGGGAAAACCTGGAAATGCTGCTTGCTCAATTTCCCCAATTGCAAATTGGCATAAGGATCAACCCGATAAATTCAAAAACTGAGTTCGCAAAAGATTTAACACTCCTGCAGGCATTAAATGATGTTAGCTGGAAGTATATAGTGTTACCTAAGGTTGAATCGTCTTCTGAACTTCAAAGCTACCTGGACCAATTGAAGGACATCCGGTTTAAAGAAATAATCATTTGCATTGAATCAGTTCAGGGAATTAAAAATTTAAAAAATATTTTAGAAAATAACCGCTCGCAACAATTCTCCAGGGTTCAATTCGGTCATTTCGATTATTTCTTAGATGCTGATATCTTTCCAATTCCCCATCAATCGGAGTATATATTTTGGGAAACATGTCAAAATCTTGCAGAGGTAGTTGAATCGCACGGATATTCCTACCTGCATAGCCCGTTAAACACTTTGAACTCTCAAAAGCTTATGCATGCTGTCATAAATAAATTACACAGCATCTGCACAAATAAATTCGGGATTGCAACCATTTCCATGGAACAGACTTTACAGTTAGCGGGCTATAAAGAAAATGCGGCCGAGGCCCTTGTGCTGGTTAAGAGGAGTGATGATAAGATGGCAAGGGCAAAAAAAATTATTGATCTCTTTACAAAAACAAATACCAAATTCAGCTTTCATCACAAAACCCCGTCCGGTACATTTATTCCGCCGCATGAATATTTAGCTGCAAAAAAATTCTTCCAGGACCATGAACAGTGAATGCACTATCGGTTTCGTTGGCGGTTGTGCCATAACACAGCAAACTATTCCAAAGGAAAAAAGATTCTTTGAAATAGCGCGGGCAAAGCTGAAGGCTGATCTTTCCACCGAAGCTTCCTTTTTATTTTCTGTTTATTCTCAATTTTCTGAATTAGAAGCATCCGCTGAAAAAATAGTAGCCAGGCAAAACGTTGACGTGTTAATTATTCACCTGAGGCCTCAGCCATTCCTCATCCTGTCAAAGCTTATCATAAAGCAGAAGAATAAAAATAATAGCGCTGCTTTTTTTATCAATCCATTAATATATAGCAAAACGGCACATCCGTCTTTGGATAAGTCCACACCGGTTTTTAATCAGCTTGCTTTAAAGCCGAAATTCATGGAGGCAAATGTGCTTGCGGGAAGACTGTTCGGGCTAAATAAAAAAGCTGCAAAACAAATAATGAGCATCCTCAAAACCATTCAGTCAAAATGTAAGCAGAAAAATATTCAATTGGTTATTTTGGGCATTCCGCCTCAGCCTATGACAAAATATGGGAATATAAATTGCAAAGAACTTAATAGCAGCTTAATTGAAGAGTGCCGTAAGGAAGGCATAGAATACGTCGACTCCTTTGCTAAATTGAATAGCATCAATTGCTTTGATATTGACGGCCTACACCTGTCAGAAAAAGGACATGCGTATTTAGGTGATATTTTAGCTGGCGGAATTAAGCATTTAACAGTGCTTAATTTGATAAAAATCCGGGAATACCAATAAAGTTAATCTCTCGGCAACGGCGGCCTGTGATGCCTGCTCTTTCGATAAGCCGCTTCAGCATCCGAAGGCCTTCCCTGTGCCCTGGGCAGCACGGATCTTGCTCCTTTGTAGTGTGAACGCAGCTCCGCATCTTCCCGGGTGGCAAGATGCATCAACGGGTCAACGGCTTGTTCAAGAAAGTCAATGCAGTCCCTGATGCTTTTCTCTTCCTTTGCGTTCCTTGCCGCCACTTCCTTTTTCTTTTTGGCAGGTGCATTCTTAATAGCGGTAAACTCCTTATAGTACTCTTGAGCGTCCCGAAAAGCCTCTTCCGAAACACCATAATGCTGCAGGTTGCTGATCTTTTTAGCATCCTTCATGATTGCTGAATACAGCTCGCAGAGACGGGCAGCTGACATTTTTTTCACGGCCGCTTCCGTGTAAACCTTTTGCACAGCAGCACCTGCTTTCTTCTTATAATTTGCCGCCGTCACGGCAGACATCATGTTAAACACTACTTCTGCAAAGGCCGTCCTGACCACTTTTTTATTCGCTGTTTCATGCATCACTGCATTGGGATTCCAATTTACCAGCTTAGCAAGCGCTGAAAATTTTTCATCATATTCTTTAATAAGCTGCCGTAATGCCGGAATCCGTTCTGAGACCTTCTCCCGTTCTCTTTTCAGCACAAAGCTTACTATTTGCAGCATTTCAAACGGTCTTTTTTGGTAGAAACGCATAGTTTGGTATTAGTTTGAATTTATTGTTAATTTATTTAGGAATAATGGAAGGATTGAACTATTAATCTGTAACAGTCTTCAGTCGGCAGTTGGCAGTAAGCACAGAAGTTGATTCATTGCAAACTGAAGACTGCCGACTGAAGACTGAAGACTTTTTGAATCCTTCCACTACTCCATTTTCCTCTTTTTTAGCATAATTTTCAAATTCAGGGTGAAAAAAGACGCAACCCGACTGTAACGAGGTCTAATCCGCTTGTAACATGGTCATTTCCGTTTGCTACACAGTCATTTCCGTTTGTAACATGCCCGTTTCCACATGTAAACACAAATATATAAAGAGTAACATGACTTTTCCAAATTGTAACATAGTCAATCCGGATTGTTACATGGCCGCCGCAAGTTGTTACATGCCTTCCGCAAATTGTAACATAGCTATTTCCGTTTGTTACATGGCCATTTCCACATGAATTGCATGGAAATCCAATTGTAAGATTATTTAATTGCTCACTGCTTTACATTAATTGCTTCACACGCTGGATTAGTGGTGTTATGCTTTGCAAAAGCTGTAAGCAACGCTCCATTAAAGGCAAGCAACTTCCCATTAACGGTGAGAAACCCTGCAAAAGCGTAAAAGCGCCTTCCTTTAAAGTAAAGCACTCTTAGTTTAATGCAAAGCAACACTGCATTAATGGTACACGGCTTCTCTTAAAAGGAAAGCAACCTTACAAAAACGCATTACCTCTTTACAAAAACATGAAGGAACCTTCATAAAATTGATTCACAATTTACGGAGAACGTACAGCATTTTTATACAGTTACTCACCATTTGTACAAGTTTGCAATTGGCAGTTGGCAATTTGCAAAGCGCCGTGTTGGAGTTGACCTCCATCTTCCCGCTTCCATCTTCCATGCATATATGAAAAAGTGTAATGCTTGAGAAAACAAGAATATTCATATAAATTGTATGTTTGCATAACAAAGCACTCCTTCCAATGGATGGCAAACAACTGCAAACCCTTTTAATTAAAGAAGGCATCACTCCTGCCAGTGTTGATCATCGCGGAGAAAAGCGCATTAAACTGGTATTTGAAAATAATGCGCGGTTAACAGATGCTGTAAAACAGTTGCCCGGCCGTAAATGGTCAAAAACCATGAATGCCTGGCATATACCAAAAAACAAGAAGCTTCTGGAACAATTAGTTGAAGCGCTTTCTCCAAAGGAGAGCTTATCAACAGAAGTCATTACGCCCATTGCAAAGGTTACGGAAACGATGCTTCAATCATATACTCCTATAAGTAAAATTCAGCAACTGGCTTTGCAGGCTTATATAGAAATGCTCAGGCTGCGGAATTATTCAGAAAATACGATACGTAATTACCAAAACTGGTTTTTAATTTTTCTCCGTCATTTTCCTGAAAGGAAGCCATCAGAGATTAACAAGAATGAAATTATGGATTTCCTGGTGAAATTCAGAAACAGCCCTAAATGGAGCGCCACTTCGCAAAATCAGCTGGTTAATGCCATTAAATACTTCTATGAGCAACTGTTAAAAAGGCCACGTGAATATTATGATCTGCCGAGGGCACAAAAACCACATCAGTTGCCTACTGTATTTGCCGAATCTGAGATTTTTGCAATTATTAAGGCAACTGAAAATCTTAAACATAAAACTATACTCTGTCTTGCTTATGCCGGCGGGCTACGTATTAGTGAGATTGTAAATCTGAAGATAACGGATGTAGATTCTAAGCGTATGGTTATTACGTTGCGGCAAGCAAAAGGAAAGAAAGACCGACAAGTGATGCTGGCCGACCGCCTATTGCTAATGCTGCGTGCTTATTTTAAAGAATATAAGCCAAAAACGTGGATGTTTGAAGGACAATATGGGGAGCAATACACAACGCGAAGCATAGGTAAGGTAATGGAAGCATGCAAACGAAAAGCAGGAATAAAGAAAAAAGGCAGCATTCATGCTTTGCGCCATAGCTTTGCTACACATTTATTAGAAAGCGGAACTGATTTACTTATCATTAAAGAATTGTTGGGACACACTAACATACGCACTACAATGACTTATACCCATGTAAGCAAAAAAACCATCAGCAAAGTACAAAGCCCGCTTGATAAATTATGAAATATTCATGGTTCTGTAATTTCTTTCATATGTTCTGTAATTCCCTACATTTGGGTTGGATTACAGAACTTTTTGATGCTGAAAGTTCTGATAATAAAATGTTATCGGCTATTTTAACGCTGCGATTAAACTGTTTCGCTTAAACAAAAAATGAAAACCTTTGTAACATTAAAATTCTTAATAACGATTGGTATTTTAATGTCATCGAATTTATTTTCAATTGCTCAAAGAATTGACACATTAGCACGATTAACAAATCCTGAATCATATATTATCAGTGAATTTCCCAAGTCTGGATTGGTTTGCTACTTGCAGGTAAAAAGATCACAAAGAATAGATACAGTTACATTACCTTATTGTGTTGAAGCATGGGCAGAGCTAAAGGATACTTTCAGCATACAGGTTGACACTTCCAGAGAAACTTTACGGTTAATTGTCAACTATCCTTACTTTAACCCTCCTTTTACCAACCATTTTTCAACTAGATTCACACGATCCACTTGCTGGGATATAGATAGAAAAAAGATAATATATAATGTACTCTTACTTGGCAAGATAAATAACCCCTCTGTTTCTGCTATTTCAACCGACGCGGATGAGAATAATGATATTCATGGATACCTTTTAATGGAAATTAATGGCAAAAGAGATTCAATTCTTTTTGATAGCTTCAGTGATATATCGCCATTTTCAGATTTCGAAATCCAATCAAGGCAGCTTGATAATAAAGGGAGCAACGAAATAATTATTTCATACACCAATTCATTCGTCAATGAGATTGGACATGCGGGAGGTGCTACTGCTTCAACAATAACACAAGTTTGGAACATTGATACAAAACAAAAACTTTTTCAAGCAATGAATTATAGATATCTTGCTTCCGGTGACGAAGATAAAAGTTGCGAATATGAATATCATATAAGCTTCAACAATGAAGGTCAAATTATTATCAATAACCTGGTAACTAAAAACAATAATGAAACGTGCTCCGTTGACAAAAAACAGGGTGTTTATTCTCTTGTTGATGGACAATATATATTAACAAAGCCGCTGCCAAAACGAAAGAAAAACAGCCGATAACAAAATTATTAATGAAACAGGGAAAAGAGGGGGCTTTAATTGCGGGTGAAAGTGACGTGGTTTCTATATACATTCGTGCGAGGGAAAGAGACGCGCGTATTAATCCCCCTCTTTTCCCTGCTTCATTAATAATCCAAACGTTATCTGATATTATTCGGGCAATAAATAAGCGGAGAGTTCGTTATATACAAAAAACACACCATGAGAAAACTTATTGGAATTATTATCGCAGCAGTTACGTGGACAGCTTGTAACAACAAAGAACCTAAAGTAGCTAACCAAGAGGTAAAGCAAGAACAAACAGACCCAAAGCAGGAATTTGCGAAGCTAAATGCATTAGTGCAAAAATTTGAAGAACCTTCTCAAATTTTTAAAGCGCACACAGATAAACGTATCAAAGTAACAGGCAAGCATGGGACAATTATTCACATTAATCCTGTTGACCTTGAAACAGAAAGTGGTCAACCGCTTGGAAAGGATGTACAGATTGAATTAAAAGAACTTACCAATAAGGAACAATTATTAACAGCTAATGCGCAAACAGTTTCCGACGGAGAACTTTTAGTTTCTGGTGGAGCGTATTACATTAACGCTACGTCTGACGGACAGCAGCTAAAATTAAAAAAAGGAAAATCGTATTTAGCTGAATTCCCTCAATTATCAGGTGATACGATGTCACTTTATTATGGTGAGCGAGACAACTCTAATCAAATGAATTGGAAGAAAACTGAACAAAAGTTTCAAACAAAAGCACCCAAGCATGAAAGTCCTGCACAATATGAAGCGGTTATAGTAGCTGATGGCATGAGAAATCCAGATACCGCAAGAATACCGATGAAAGCTACGACTAAGGAAGAGATAAAGAAGATGGAAGAAAAAATGAAGCGAGAAACAGAGGAAAGCGAACGAAAAGCCGAGCAAGAAAGAAAGAAGATGGAACAAGAAGCAACTCTAAACCAAAAGGTTTATAATCCTATTGCCATGACACAATTCGGTTGGATTAACTGCGACCATCCAATGCCAATTTATGCAAAAGGTGGCCACCGTACAAAAGTCCAATTCACGATCTCAAACAGCGCTGAAGAAGTAAATAACGCAAATATTTACTTGGTTTTTAAAGACCTCAAATCCGTATTACAGGCAACTTATTATTCCAATAACAATAATATTGAAAAGCAAGATTTTCATTATGTACCAATTGATATGACCGTGCGGTTCTTAGCTGTTTGTTACCAACATGAAAAAATATTTGTAACATTAACAGACAACATAAAGGTAACGAAGGATTATAATGAAAAACTTATGTTGACGCAAGTTAACGAAGCGGAGTTCGAGAAGCTAATTAAAAGCATGGACTGAAAATATAACATCAGATAACATAAAGATTAATGATACAGCCAAAAGGGGGGCGACATTGGTTCATCATGGGAACGTGCTTCCTACATACATTCTCGCGGACAACAAGTGACGCGCATCCTACCCCCCCCTTTTGGCTGCATCATTAATCTTACAAACGTTGTCGGATATGGTACGCAACATTGATAGTTACTATTTATGAACTTAACTAACATGAAAAACCTAACTTCTCTTTTAATTATTTTGTTTCTGTGGTTAACATCTAACTCCCAAGATATGCAGAAATATCTTCAGGACACAAAGGCAATGGTTAAAGAGCAAAAATACCAGGAAGCCAACGAACGATACCTTTGGTATTATAATCACGGATTAGAACATGACAGTTCGATTTTTGCGGTACGTAATTCATTTATGCTTAGTTATTGGATGAATTTAGCAACAGTTTATCCTCCTGCTATGACAGCAATGAAAGATATAAGAGACAATAAAACAAAACTAATTCTTGATAGTGCTGTTACCTTTTCATTAGTACATGATGCAATGTCACTTGACCGAGCATTGCATGAAAATTCAAAATCTATAGAGCTGTTTGAATTTCTAATTAAAAAGTATCCTGAAATGGCAGAACGATGTTTTTATCTAATAAAAAAACAATTATTTGAAGAAAAGCGATATGACATATTAATAAGTTATATAAAGAACCCATTCGACGAGTACACATCAATTCATACAGAGTTTGTGCGCGACACGTCAGTATTTAGCAACTCTTCCATGCCAAAAGTTAATGCCTTTGCAGCAACTTTTGCAATTGCCGGTGACAAAAATTCATTTGTTGTAAAATGTGTTCAGTTAATTAATTTTTGCAATGCAACTAACAATTTTCAAACTGCGATAGATATTCAACAAAAAGCATTGGCGGTAGTTGACGACAATCGCCTTCGAGACGCAATGCAGGAGAATAAGAAGTAAACGACTAACCACAATCCGATAACATAAATATTAATGATACAGGAAAAAGAGGGGCGGCGTTGGTTAATTATGGGAACGTGCTTCCTATATACGTTCTCGCGGACAACGAGTGAAGCGCATCCTATCCCCCTCTTTTTCCTGCATCATTAATATTCCAAACGTTATCGGCTATTTAAACGAAATCTAATGAACAGATTTTTTAAAGTAATATTATTCTTAGTTACACCAATGCTTAGTCAAGGTTTACACCTTGATAAGCATTGGTGGCATGACTTCGACGGAACTCTCGACACAACAGAAATTCAATTATCAATCTATCTTATGGACAGCGGCAAGGTAGAAGGCAACTACTGTTATAAAAAAGATGAATCTAAAATAAAATTGCAGGGTAAAATTAAGGGAGACACAATTGAACTGACTGAACTAGTTAATGGAAGACCAAACGGCCGTTTTATCGGAAGAATTTTTACAGATAGTCGCGATAGGTTTGAAGGGACCTGGACAGATCATTCTGCAGATAAAAGCAAAGAGTTTAAGTTAGTTTACAGTTCTGCTATATCAAGAACTCTTCCTGACCATGGTCGTTACGAGATTGGAACTGATGAAGAAGTTGAAGGTTTTATGAAACACCTACGAAACTCAATTCTTAATGGAGACAAAGAATGGGTTGCAAATCATATCAAATATCCTCTGCGTACAACATTAGATGGTCAAAAATCAATTACAATTAAGAACAAAAAACAATTAATTGATGGTTTCGATCACATATTTTATCAAACTTTTAAAAATAAAATTAAATCCTATTGCATTTGTAATATGTTTAGCAAGGGAGAGGGTGTAATGCTTGGGAACGGAGAGATTTGGATAAACGAAGGTTCAAACTGGAATGCAGGTAAATGTGATTGTAAGATAACTGCAATAAATAACTAATTAACAGAAAGACATCTCAATAACCTACAGAATTGTGAGCAACAAATTCAGAAAAGTGGCAAGGGAAAAAATGCCATTATCAGTTGTTTTGATAAATATCGTATGCCTGCTTTTTGTTTTTGCGGTAATTATAACATTGGTTGTATATGAGAAGAATATTATATATTCAAAAACATTTTTTATTCTTTTTGCTTTCATTGGACTTTGTATAGGGTTTCTTGTGCAGATTCCACTGATAAAATTATTTCCCGCAATTGCAGTATATGAAAAAAGAAAAAAGTCTGCTGTAGTCGGCTGCCTTCTTGGAGGTTTCTTTTTAGGAACACCTGAACTTGCTGATTATATCAATAAAGCAAATCTTACAGCTCGCAAGACATGCAACGAGTATAAATTAATTAGGAAAGATTTTATCCCACAAGCTAAAAATGCCCAGTATAATCAATATTACATGATTGTTAACTTTGATGGCAGTGAAGAAAAAGTATATTGTAGTCAAGCTACGTGGGAACAAGTTAGAGATAGTGTGGAGATTTGTGTGATGACGGGGAGACTTGGTTTCAGATTTATGCAAACTATTAATGGTGAAAGTCAGTAACTTCGAGAGAAAAAACAGCCGATAACATAAATATTAAAGAAACAGCCAAAAGAGGGGGCTTTAATTGTAGGTGAAAGTGACGTGCTATCCTATATACATGGTTTGTAGGTGAAAGAGTACAGCTCATTACTCCCCCTTTTTAAAAACTTCATTAATAATCCGCACGTTAGCGGTCATTGTGAAAAGCCAAGGAAACTAACTAAAAACAAGATGAAAAAACTTTATTCAATTATTTTATTCGGCTTTATAGGCCTTAGCGCAAATGCACAGGTAGTTTATATTCCTGATATAAATTTTAAAAAGGCATTGCTTGCCGACACATTAATTAACATCAATAAAGATACATCAATACAAGTTTCGGAAGCAGTTGCCTATACAGGTGCAATATATGTAAAAAGTTTAGGCATCAAAGATTTAACTGGCATCGAGGCATTCACTAAGCTTACTCGCCTGGATTGTAACACAAATAGTTTAACAAGTTTGAATGTATCGTCCAATAGCGCTCTTGCCCGCCTGGATTGTTACTTTAACAGCTTAACGAGTTTGAATGTATCTAATACGGCTCTTACACGACTGGATTGTCACAATAATAGTTTAACGAGTTTGGATGTATCGTCCCATATAGCTCTTACGACCTTGTATTGTTACAATAATAGTTTAACAAGTTTGGATGTATCGTCCGATACTGCTCTCTTAGACCTGGAGTGTTACAATAATAGTTTAACAAGTTTAGATGTATCATCCAATAGCGCTCTTACGACCTTGTATTGTCACCAAAATAGTTTAACAAGTTTGAATGTATCGACCAACATGGCGCTAACCCGCTTGTATTGTTTCAAAAATAGTTTAATAAGTTTGGATGCATCGTCGCATAGTGCCCTTACGACTTTGTATTGTTACAATAATAGTTTAATAAGTTTGGATGTATCATCTGATACTTCTCTTACTACCCTGCAGTGTTACAATAATAGCTTAACAAGTTTGGATGTGTCCTCCGATAATGCTCTTACTACCTTGCAGTGTTACAATAACAAATTACCAGGCCTGAATATAGCATCTAATACTGGTCTTTTAGACCTCGATTGTTCTAATAATAGTTTAACGAGTTTGGATGTATCATCCAATAAAGCTCTTAATAAGTTGTCTTGTGACGGTAATAACTTAACAAGTTTGCATGTTTCGTCGTCCAATGCAGCTCTATATTACTTGAGTTGCAGCAGGAATCTTTTAACAAGTTTGGATATACTTATATCCGCCTCGGTACTATCTTACCTTGATTGCAGCTATAACCCTCTTACTCGCTTGAATTGTCCCAATAATTTGATAATTCAGCTCAACATATCGTTCGACACTGCTCTTATTTACCTGAATTGTTCAGGTAATCCTTTAGCTGTATTGGATTTATCATCAAATAAAGCTCTCACTATGCTGGACTGTTCTTCGAATAATTTATCGAGTTTGGATTTGTCGTCCAATACGGCTCTTGATACTGTTTCTTGTGGCTTCAATAGTTTAACAAGTTTGAATGTATCGTCCAATCCGGCTCTTATTTACTTGAATTGTTTCTATAATAGTTTAGCAAGTTTGAATGTATCGTCTAATACGGCTCTTGTTCACCTGGATTGTTCCGATAATAGTTTAGCAAGTTTGAATGTATCCTCCAATCCGGCTCTTATTTATTTGTATTGTTACACTAATAGTTTAACTAGTTTGAATGTATCTTCTAATACGGCTCTTAATTACTTGGATTGTTCCGATAATAGTTTAGCAAGTTTGAATGTATCCTCCAATACGGCTCTTAATTCCCTGAAGTGTGGAGTAAATCTTTTAACAAGTTTGAATGTATCGTCTAATACGGCTCTTAATTCCCTGGAGTGTGGAGCAAATCATTTAACAAGTTTGAATGTAAAAAATGGCAACAATCACAATATGCCGGGTTCCGATTTTTATGCGGAAGGCAATCCTAAACTCAACTGTATTCAAGTAGATAATGTAGCATATTCATCTGCTAATTGGATAAATATAGATTCATCGGCACATTTTAGCACAAATTGCAGCAATGTTGGCATAGATGAACTAAAAGCAATTACTGATATGAACATTTATCCCAACCCCGTGTCATCACAATTAACAATAGAAGCCAACGGGCTGAAAGCTGAGACTGTAAAGCTATGTAATGTGCTTGGAGAAATAGTATATAGCACGCACCCGACAGGTGACAGGACAGTAATAGATATGAATGCAGCAGTCAAAGGAATTTATTTTATACAAATTACAAATGGGGATAAAAACATCATATATAAAAAAATAATAAAGCAATAGCGGTGTAATTCAAACCCCGAAGAGGTTACTATCAATTTAATTCACAATAATTATCTTAGCGGAGTAATCTATTAAAAGAAACCTCTTCGGGGTTCCATCTTCATACCAACGGAGAAGCCGAAAACCGAACAGAGTAGGTAACAAATTAAAATCTATATTACAATGAAAACAAGAAAAAATAATTTAATACGCACATTAATCGTTGGATTAATAGCTGTTCTTTCATTCACATTATTTTCGTTTGACTATCCTCTACCTGAAGGATGGATTAAATATGCTGATAAATCACCTCAAAGCTTTAACATGGGTGTTGATAAAGGTGCAGGACCTCATGGCGAAAATGCAGCAACAGTTAAATCTATTGATACGCAGATCGATGGTTTTGGAACATTAATGCAATATTTTAAACCAGGCAAAAATTGGTTAGGCAAGCGCATTCGAATGACCGGATACTTGAAAACAAAAGATGTAGCCGGCTGGGCCGGATTATGGATGAGAGTTGACTCCAAAGAAGGCAGCGACCTCGATAACATGCATGACGGAAAAGGAGGTGATAGATCAATAAAAGGAACAACTGATTGGAAGCAGTATGATATTCTCCTTGACGTTCCCAGTTCATCAACCAATATTTCATTTGGAGCATTACTAGCAGGTACAGGTCAAATTTGGTTTACAAATTTAAAGTTTGAAATAGTTGGCAATTCCGGTCAGAACACAGGCGTGCTAAACCTGGCCGACCCAATTAACCTTGATTTTAAAAAATAATTTTTGTTGTAGATTGATTTGATACTTATGCGAAAGGTACGCGCACTTTCGGACGAGAAAAACACTGGGCATAACATAAAGATTAATGATACCGCCAAAAGAGGTTCATCATGGGAACGTGCTTCCTATATACATTCTCGCGGACGACGAGAGACGCGCATCCTACTCCCCCCTTTTGGCTGCATCATTAATCTTCCAAACGTTGGTAGCAATGTTATGTGTATCCATGAATTGAGATATGATTCTTAAATAATTTATAATCAAGATGAAAACTAAAATCCTACTATTTATTGTATTTATATTTTTTCTTTCACAACGGAGCAACGGCCAAAACCTTCAGGCAGGGTTAATCGCATTCTTTCCATTTTATGGCACGGGCTGGCTGGCAGATTCAGCGAAAGTTGGATTAATTCAGACCTCGGGTGTAAGTGTGTTTCACGATATTGACGAATGTGCGATGGCAGGATCCGCCGCAAGGTTTGGTGGACCTGGTGCGTACATATCGGTTAATCCCAATGGACTTTTTGATTTCGGCACTACAGGTAATTTTAGCATTGCATTTTTATTTAAAACTGCTACTTCTGCCAATCAAAGTGTCTTTTCTAACTATGGTAAAACCCAGGGATGGACAGCAGGCTTGTTAAATGTAAATGTTGGCAAAGTAACGATGGCAATTGGCGGTACACTTCCCATTTCAGTTAGTTCAAGCAATACATTTAACGACAATACATGGCATCAAGGAGTTATAACAGTTGACCGTTCGACACAGCGTATTAAAATATTTGTTGACACCGTTCAACAGAATTTAATAAACAACTCTGCCAATGGAACCGTCATCAATAGTAATGAATTTGATATATCTGCTACCGGTTCAAATGCAAATCCCGGAAAGGACACCGTCTTATTAGCTTTTGTAAGCAGAATGGGAAGAGACTTTAACGGGTTTTTAGACGAAGTAAGATTTTATAACAGGACTTTAACTCAGGCGGATGTTAATGCTTTAAACGGATTAAGAATTTGTACTGTTGGTATTGATGAGCTTGCAGCCAACGATAAATTATTTTCTGTTAATCCTACTCTGATAACAACATCTGACCCAATTAATATCTCCCTAGGGAAATATCTTAATAATGCACCTTTAGCTATATATAATAGCCTCGGTCAAAAGGTATATTTCGATTATGTCACAGGAACAACCAAAACCTTAAATCTTAACCTTGCATTAGGAATTTATTTCGTACAAATAACAAATGGTAATGATAGGTGGACAGAACGGATAATAAAGCAATAAAAATGACAATAATCATTTTGTATTAATTATTATATCCGGAGATTTACCCGGAAATAGAATCAATGGGTAAATCAATTTACACGATTGGTTATTGGTCAGGACTTCTTGCCTTTGGAGCAACGGTGGCCTTTGTTATTGCTCAGCTGTTACAGCTTGCCCGTGTGCTCCCCTCACCGCTGGATGAAATACTGATTTACGCTACTTCGCTTTGCATTGTCGTGCCGTTTACATTGGAAATACTTGCGCTGCATCATGTAACTGCTCCCGGGAAAAAGTTCTGGAGCCATGCTGCTCTTATCTTCACTGTTCTATATGCTGTGTTTGTTACTGCTAATTACATTGTTCAGCTTGCAACGGTAATACCGATGAAGCTAAAAGGTAATGCAGCAGAAATCAGCCTGCTGGAGCAAACGCCGCATTCCATGTTCTGGAACTTTGATGCATTGGGATATATATGCATGGGACTGGCCACCTTTGCAGCGGCACCTGTATTTGAAAAGCACGGTTTTCAAAATCGGGTGAGGATCTGCTTCCTTGCCAACGGATGCTCCACACCCCTGATTGCAATTGTATATTTCTACCCCGTGTTTTCGGAAAAGCTTCTCCTTCTTGGCTTCCCATGGGTAATTACAGCGCCATTGGCAATGTTGATGCTTGCACGTATGTTTAAAAAGGAAAGTCTTTCATGAAAGATGCGTTAATCTTTCATCACGTTCCATGGGCTTATATACAAACAGCAAGATCCGCCCGAGAACCAGGAAGAAAAGACCGAGACCTCCGAAAACGGTCAATAGCTTAATTCCGCTGCTGTCAGATGCAGTCAAAATGATGACAACAGTTGCGCAAACAAGAAAGAAGATTCCTAAATATTCAATAATATACCCGATTGTTCTTTTTAACTCCATAGTAAGTTTGATTAATACCCTAAAGTTAAGGTAACATTACAGGAGCGCTTATTCTTTTCGATAAACTGCTAAAATGAGGCTCCCAATAGGTTTATAAATGCTTTAGGAAGCTTTTAAAATACAGGTAAGCTACTTTACAATATGCGTCAATCGTTCCTCATCGTCTGATGGCTTATATATAGCCACCATGCTCAGACCAAGAATAAGAAAGAAAAGGCCGAACCCGCCGAAAATGGTCAACAGCTTAATGCCGCTGCCGTCGGATGCCGTTAAAACCAACACTACGCCTGCGCATATAAGAAAAAGTATGCCCAAAAATTCGATAATGTATCCAATTTTTATATTCATATAGTTTTAAATTAACCCTATAAAAATACGATGAAAAAAAGCCACTGTCAATCATAGCAACTATACATCGTTTGTGGTTAATTCAACGACAGGTATATATCAAAAGGAAGGAGGAAGCAGCTAACGGTCAGTATCCCAATATCTTCAACATGCTCTTGGCGCTTTGTTCCTTACCAAAGAGCTTAGTGACGACTTCTCCGTCTGCATCGCGGTCAATGACGACGTGCTTGGGTGCGGGAATGAGGCAATGCTGGATGCCGCCGTATCCGCCGATGCTTTCCTGGTAGGCGCCCGTGTGAAAGAATCCTATATACAAAGGTTCTTTTTCATTTTCCAGCTCAGGCAGGAACACCTGGTTGACGTGGCTTTCCACGTTGTAGTAATCGTCGCTGTCGCAGGTGAGGCCTCCGATATTGACCCGCTTATAATCATTGTCCCAGTGATTGGCAGCCAGCAGGATGAAACGTTGCTTGATGCCCCACGTGTCGGGAAGGGTGGTAATGAAAGATGAATCAATCATGTACCAAAGCTCATTGTCGTTCTGCTGCTTCTCGCCCACAATGCCGTATAATGTAGCGCCGCTTTCTGCAACAGTGAAGCTTCCGAATTCCGTAAATATGTTAGGTTCGTGTACTCCTTTCTGCTTGCAACCCGCCTTGATCTGCTTTACAATCTGCTCGGCCATATATTCATAATCATATTCAAAGCCGAGTGATTTGCGAATGGGAAAGCCGCCGCCAATATCAAGCGAATCAAGAGAAGGGCAGACCTTTTTCAAATCACAATACACATTCACGCACTTATTAAGCTCACTCCAGTAATAAGCATTGTCTTTGATGCCTGTATTAATGAAGAAGTGAAGCATCTTCAGCTCAAACTTCGGATTTTTCTTAATAGCTTTCAGGTAATAGTCCACAATCTCGTCATGTCGTATTCCCAAACGCGAGGTATAAAACTCGAAATTAGGTTCTTCTTCAGCAGCAATCCGTATGCCGATTTTAACTTTTTTCTTGCCCTTTATGCTCTTATCGTAGGTTGCCAGCTCCTCCATATTGTCAAGTATGGGGATGACATTAGTGAACCCATCATTAATCATCTCGCTGATATACTGTGTGTAAGAAGGCATCTTGAAACCATTGCATATAATATACGTTTCTTTACTGATCTTGCCTTCTTTCTGAAGTGCCCGTATGATAGGAATATCGAATGCGGAGGAAGTTTCAAGATGGCAATCGTTCTTTAACACTTCATCGAGCACGAAGCTGAAATGCGAACTCTTCGTACAATAACAATAGGTATATTTACCTTTGTAGTCTGCCTTGGCAATAGCTACGTTAAAAATGCGCTTTGCTTTTTTAATCTGGCTGGTGATCTTGGGCAGGTAGGTGATTTTAAGGGGAGTGCCGTATTGCTTGATGATGTCAACAAGATTTACCCCGTAAAAGTGAAGGCAGTCGTCAATTACTTCAAACCCTTCCTGCGGAAAGTAAAAGGTTTGTTCGATGAGATCACGATAGGTGTTTTTCATTAGATACGATTAGAGCGGCAAATGTAAGTGACTTGGATGAATAAAGAAATGCAAAAGTAAGTAAGGCAAATTGATAATTGACAATTGATAATTGAATCCTGCATTAGCCCGGATATTGCGACAGACTGGTAAACGCGGGATTATAGCAGCACGATTCGTAAATTTGTATAGATTCGTAATTCGTAGATGACATGAAGAAATTAAAGTTCATAGAAGTAAGATCAGAAATAGGCGCCGGCACACGCGGTGCATCAATGGGCGTTGACGCCATTAAGACGGCTGCCCTTGACTACGGCAGTTCCCTATTTAACCAGATCCCCACAGTGGAAGTGCCGAATGAAAACAAGTCGCTCTTCGATTCTTCCGGTCAAATGCATGCAAAGAGAATCAAGAACATTCATGCCTTGTGTGAAAGGGTGGCTAACACTGTAAAGACATCGCTTAAGAATAATGAGTTCCCGATTGTTCTGGCCGGCGATCACAGTACTTCGTATGGCACTATCACCGGCATACGCATGGCATATCCCAAGCAGCGCCTCGGAGTAATATGGATTGATGCACATGCTGATATTCACTCTCCCTGGACAACGCCTTCCGGCAATATGCATGGCATGCCCATTGCTGCAGCACTTGGAGAAGACAATGCATCCAACAGGATGAACAAACCGGACAAGGAAACACTTGAACTGTGGAATAAGTTCAAGCATATGGGAGGCATTTATCCAAAGATTGACTACAATAATGTTGTCTTCATCTCCCTTCGCGATGTGGAACCGGAAGAGACATTTCTGCTCAAGAAGCATAAAGTAAAGATATTCTCCGTCCCTGATGTGAAGCGAAATGGCGTGGAAAGAATAGCCCGCGATGCCCTGTCTTACTTAAATAAGTGCAATAACATTTATATTTCCTTTGATGTGGACAGTATGGACTCCTCTATCAGCAGGGGAACAGGAACGCCTGTGCGAATGGGGATTACGGAGAAGGAAGCAGGCAGCCTGCTGGTGCGCCTGATCCAGAATGAAAGGATCTGCTGCTTTGAAATTGCAGAGGTAAACCCTACGCTGGACAATGAAAACCTGATGGCAGAGAACACGTTTGAGATTCTGCAGCGGGTGGTTGGGCAATTAAATTAACAATTGACCTATTAAGAGTTCAAAGTTCAAGGTTCAAAGTTTTTTCAACTTTGAACCTTGAACTGATTAACTTTGAACCTTTCCATTTCTATGAATTTTGAAAATGAATTAAGAACAAGGATTGCTGAAGCAGTGCAATCGCTGTATGCAGTTGCTGTAGCTGATAAGGATATTGTACTGCAGCCTACGCGCAAGGAGTTTGAAGGAGACATAACGCTTGTTGTATTTGGCATTGCAAAGGCTTCGAAGAAAAACCCGGAGCTGACAGGAAATGAAATCGGCGAATACCTTCAGAGGAATGCCTCCTTCGTTTCAGGATTTAATGTAATCAAGGGATTTCTGAATATTGTAATAGAGGATCATGACTGGCTAAGCTTCTTTCATCAGATAGATATTCAAAATATTAATTCGAAATCCGAAATCCGAAATCCGAAATCAATTATGGTGGAGTACTCCTCCCCTAACACCAACAAGCCGCTCCACCTGGGCCACATCCGCAACAACCTGCTCGGACATGCAGTAAGTGAGTTATTGGCAGCCACAGGGAATAAAGTAGTTAAAGTGAACCTGGTGAATGATCGCGGCATACATATATGTAAGAGCATGCTGGCATGGAAGAAGTGGGGGAAGAACGAAACCCCTGCAAGCGCTCACATGAAAGGCGATCACCTGGTGGGTAAATATTATGTGTTGTTTGATAAAAAGTATAAAGAGGAAATTGAGCATCTTGTAAAGAAAGGCTCTTCGCAGGAAGAGGCAGAGAAAAATGCGCCTCTAATGCTGGAGATACAGGACATGCTGCGCAAGTGGGAAGCGGGAGATAAAGAAACGCTTGACCTGTGGAGCATGATGAATGACTGGGTGTACGCAGGTTTTGAAGAAACCTATAAATCACTAGGCGTCACCTTTGATAAAATCTACTATGAATCACAGACCTACCTGCTGGGGAAAAAGATTGTAGAAGAAGGTTTGTCTAAAAATATCTTCTATAAAAAAGAAGATGGATCCATTTGGGTTGACCTGACGGATGTAGGGCTTGACCATAAAGTGCTTTTGAGAGGTGATGGCACATCGGTATATATAACACAGGATCTTGGCACAGCGCAGCTTCGTTTTGATGAATATAAAGGTTTGCAACAGCTTATATACGTTGTAGGCAATGAGCAGGAATATCACTTCAAGGTGCTGAAAGAAATCTTCAAAAAGCTGGGAAGGCCATGGGCAGATGGGCTTTATCATCTTTCCTATGGTATGGTTGACCTTCCTTCCGGCAAAATGAAATCACGGGAAGGAACAGTAGTGGATGCCGACGATTTGATTAAAGAGATTGTTGAAGAGGCGGAGATGACAACGAAGGCGCTTGGAAAGCTGGACAACTACGATTCAGCAGAGGCGAAGAAATTGTATCACACCATCGGCATGGGAGCGCTGAAGTATTTTATTCTGAAAGTTGATCCGAAGAAGAGGATGCTCTTCAATCCTGCTGAAAGCATAGACCTGAATGGCAATACCGGTCCTTTTATACAATATACCTATGCCCGTATCCGCTCCGTGATGAGGAAAGGAAAAGAAATGAGGCCCATAGCCGAAAGCGGAAAGCCGGAAATCGGGAAAGAAGAAAGAGAGTTGATCAAGCAATTGTACTACTACCCTGATGCTTTAAAAGAAGCAGCCAACAACCACTCCCCTGCCCTTATTGCCAACTATGCTTACGACCTTGCCAAGGGTTACAATCATTTCTATCATGAGTGCCCGATTGTTGATCCTGCTGATGCTGACCGCTCTGCGTTCCGTTTAAAGCTCTCCGATGTAACTTCTGCATTCATTGCTTCATCCATGAAGATGCTGGGCATTGAGGTGCCGGAAAGGATGTAACTGAATTACCGCGTCAGTTTAGTAATTAAAAATATCCCCAAATACAAGCTAAACCAGCAGAAAAGATAGGTTCTGAATACATTGTGCTTTAAGAAAGTCTTCAGCTTCTCTCCTGACTTTTTTAATACGCCTGTTGAGGCATTCCCTTCTTCATTCAGAATATCATCATTCAACTCGCCATCAAGAACATTATCTATAAGTGAAAACCTGCGGGCATCGTGCTGAACACCTATATTATGGTAGATAGACCATTCCTTCTTTTTTGCCTTCACAGATTGCTTAGAAATTGCAGTAATCATTGTTTTAAGATATTTTTACCCTCCAAAATTACTTCCTGTTCATTACCCTATTGTTAACTTAGCATGAAACTTGTATAAACAACCTGCAATTAACTACTAACCATCAAGCCATGTCTATTAAAAAAATCGCTCTCTTTCTCTTAATTCTTGCTGTCCCTTTTATTGCTTTCTCGCAGGCACAGAAAAAAACGGTAACGCAGGGACTGCTTTATTTCTCTCTTGTAAAAGAAAAAAATGGGAAAAAAATCATTATCGCAAAGGATGAAGGCAGGGCCATCAAACAGGATTCATTAAGGATGGCAGAAGGAATTGCAGCAACATATAAGGCGGGAACTAAGATTTCAAATGTGAAGGACATGGTGTATGACAGCTACTTCCTGGGCCTCGATAAAGATCCTACTATTCTTCAGGATATGCAGGGATTGACCTTTGACGCCTCTATATGGAGCAGTTGTATAGACTCATTGGAAAAGAAAGAGCAGGTTGTTTTTCAAATTCGTGAAATCACACTTGATGACGGAACAAAAATCAAAAACCCTAAGCTGGCAAAAGAAAACAAGGCCACTTACCCTGTTTTTACAAATCCTAACTTCCCTCCCGGCGGATGGAAATCAAAAGCAGACCACTGGATCAGCATGTGGAAAGAATGGTTTAAAATTAAGGATAAGGACAACTCATTCTATAAAATGGATGACAAGCTGCTTGAGCTGTATGCTTCAGGAATTGTATATACAATCAGGTAATCCTTTCATTTATAAATTTACCGGTTAACATCCGGTCACTTCGCTAATTTCCTCAATCTAAAAATATATCTATATTTGACTGCAATCAGAATACATTAAATTCTGATTATGAATATTTGAAAAGCTATGTGCGGAATAATAGGTGTATTCAATTTAAAAGTAAGTGAGCATCAACTGAGGCCGCAGGTGCTTGAGATGGCGAAAAAAATCCGCCATCGCGGTCCTGATTGGTCAGGAATCTATAGCAGCCCGAAGGTGATGTTTGCCCATGAACGCCTTGCCATTGTTGATCCGCAGAGCGGAAAGCAACCACTTTACAGCAAGGATGGCAACTTAATTCTTGCTGTGAATGGTGAAATATATAATCACCAGGAAATACGGAAACAACAAAGCGATTATGAATTCCTCACTCATTCTGACTGCGAGGTAATTCTTGCACTTTATAAAAAAAAGGGATCGGCCTTCCTCGAAGACCTGAACGGCATTTTCGCTTTCGCATTATATGACAAGGAGAATGATTGTTACCTGGTCGGGCGAGATCACATGGGCATCATTCCTTTATATATGGGATGGGATAAACACGGGAACTTCTATGTTGCATCTGAACTAAAAGCGCTGGAAGGAGTATGCAATAAGATACAAGAATTTCCTCCCGGGCATTATTTATTCAGTAAAGAAGGAAATGAGCCAAAACGCTGGTACGAACGGGATTGGATGGAATACGATGCAGTAAAAGATAATACAAGTGAAATAGCAACTTTGCGCAGCGCACTCGAACAGGCAGTGCACAGACAGTTGATGAGTGATGTGCCTTATGGCGTTTTGCTTTCAGGAGGGCTTGATTCATCTATCATTGCTGCCGTTACAAAAAAGTTTGCTGCAAAAAGAATAGAGTCAGAGGACACGCAAGCTGCATGGTATCCGCAATTACACTCCTTTGCAGTTGGGCTGGAAGGCTCACCTGACCTTGCAGCAGCAAGAAAAGCTGCAGAACATATAGGTTCCATACACCATGAAATCCACTTTACCATACAGGAAGGATTGGATGCCGTAGCCGATGTTATATATCACCTGGAGACCTATGATGTCACTACTATAAGAGCAGCAACTCCCATGTATCTTCTAGGAAGAGTGATTAAGTCCATGGGAATAAAAATGGTATTGTCCGGCGAAGGTTCTGATGAGCTGTTCGGAGGCTACCTCTATTTTCATAAAGCTCCCGATGCGAAATCATTTCATGAAGAAACTGTCCGCAAGCTGGGCAAGCTTCATTTATATGATTGTCTTCGTGCCAATAAAGCGCTTGCAGCATGGGGTGTTGAAGGGCGGGTGCCATTTCTGGACAAAGAGTTTATGGACGTTGCTATGCGGTTGAATCCAAAAGATAAGATGGCAAAGGATGGAAAAATGGAAAAATGGATTTTGCGAAAAGTGTTTGAAGACTATTTACCTGAAAGTATTGCTTGGAGACAGAAAGAACAATTCTCTGATGGCGTTGGTTATAGCTGGATTGATACCTTGAAAGCAATCGCTAATGAAAGAGTATCTGATGAAGAATTGGCGAATGCTAAATTCCGTTTTCCCATCCATCCTCCTCTTTCTAAAGAAGAATACCGTTATCGCTCCATCTTCAGCGGATTCTTTCCATCCGACTCTGCGGCTTCATGCGTGCCTTCTGTGCCGTCAGTGGCTTGCAGTACTCCGGATGCTCTTTTATGGGATGCTTCTTTTAAAATGATGAATGATCCTTCCGGTCGTGCAGTAAAAAGCGTTCATAAAGGTTAAGCCCTTATTGACGGAGCCTCCTGCTTATTGTATTTATTCCTGTATTCTATTGGAGTAAGACCAGTGATCTTCTTGAAAACTGTCCTGAAGGCCTTAGTATCTGTGTAGCCAACATCAAACATCACTTCATTTATATTCTTACGGCTTGTTTCAAAGCTGCGCTTGGCTGCTTCAATCTTCACACGTTGCATGTATTCTATAATCGTGTTATTTGTTGCTTTCTTAAAGCGCCGTTCAAAGCTTCTTCTCCCGATTGCAAACCTGTCAGCCAAATCTTCAACAGTTATTTTTTCAGCATAGTTCTCTTCAATGAACTCCTGCGCTTTTAATATTTCAACATCTTCATGTCCCTTCTGCCCTTCAAACAACATAAATGCTGATTGGCTTTCCCTGTCTATATCAATGGCAAAATATTTTGAGGCAAGAATAGCAGTGTCGCGGTCCGTGTATTTCTCCACTAAATATAAAAGCAGGTTCCAGTAAGAGTTAGCCCCACCGCTTGAATATATACCCTGCTCTTCAGTAATAATGCTGCCATCGACAAGCTCTACATCGGGGAACATCGTTCTGAATTCATTGGCAGAGTTCCAGTGCGTCGAAGCTTTTTTTCCATTCAACAATCCTGTTTCAGCCAGCAGGAATGCGCCTATACAAAGCGAAGCGACCTCTGCTCCTTTGTTGTATTGCTCAACAATCCATGGAATTGCGTCCTTGTTAAGCTTCAGTGCTTTCTTAATATCACCGCTGATAGCAGGAATAAAAATAAGGTCTGTCTTATCTACATCTTTCAGCAGCTTATCCGTATGTACTGTATATAAGCTGTTTTCCAGTTTCACCTGCTTTTTAAGCCCTACTACCTGTACATTGAACAAAGCAGGTTTACCTGAAGCTAGCAGGAATTGATTCACGGCCTTGCATATATAATGAGGATCAGCTACAGCTTCAATAACAGCCGTTTCGGGAACTAATATGGATACGTTTTTCATGGCACAAAGATACAGACAAGCCCTGTCGCAATCAACCCCTCGAAATGTCGTTTTTGCACGTGACCTCCTTTCTCCTGTCGCTGTATGTTTGCATCGGAAATAAAGCACTCATATGACAAACATTAATTCATATCTGACATTCAGCGGCAACTGCCGCGAAGCCATGACATTCTATCAAAACTGCCTGGGCGGTGAACTTACACTTCAAACCATCGGAGAGTCGCCATTAGCCGGAAAGATGCCTGCACAAATGAAGGAATGTATTTTGCATTCAACGCTGACAAAAGGAGCCCTGACACTCATGGCTTCCGACATGGTGCCTGACGCAGGTTTAAAGAAAGGAAATGCTGTTTCGCTTGTACTCAATTGCAGCAGCGAAGAAGAAGTAAGAACTTGCTACAAGAAACTCTCAAAAGGAGGCAGCGCAGACCACCCATTGGAGAATACATTCTGGGGAGCTTTGTTTGGAGATCTAACTGATAAATACGGTAATCATTGGTTGCTTAACTTTGACCGCAACAAAAAACAATAGCCATGAGAAAAACTGCCAAATCAGCTGAACCGGAAAAAGTGGATGCATATATACATGCACAGCCGGCAGATGCGAGAGAAAACCTTGAAAAAGTGCGCAACACTATTAAAACAGTAGCTCCAAAAGCTGAAGAAGTAATAAGCTATGGAATGCCTGCTTTCAAGTATGAGGGCCGAATGCTGGTTGGATTTGCGAACTACAAGAATCATATTGGATTTTATCCGTGGGATTCTAAGACAGTTGCCAGGTTTAAAAACGAGCTGAAAGATCTTCCCACCTCTGTTGGAGCGATACAGCTTTTAAAAAGCAAGCCCATTCCCGTGACACTGATTAAGAAGATCGTCAAAGCAAGAATGGAAGAGAATACCTCTAAAAATAAAAAATAAACATAATCTATATATCATGAAAAATAAGATTCAGAAAATAACACCCTTCTTGTGGTTCGATAACCAGGCAGAAGAAGCTATGAATTTCTACGTTTCCATTTTTAAAGATTCGCGCATCGTTAACATGCGCCGTTATGGAGATGCAGGTCCCGGGCCGAAAGGAACCGTTATGACAGGCACGTTTGAAATAGAAGGCCAGCAGTTTTATGTACTTAACGGCGGGCCTGTTTTTAAATTCACAGAAGCCATTTCACTTTTT